>Ga0187827_10002958_pt1 | contig 22591 bp, 23 predicted proteins | sample ETNtaG_39_FD_167969 | JGI IMG/M metagenome (GOLD analysis project Ga0187827, IMG submission 167969) | Marine microbial and viral communities from oxygen minimum zone, Eastern Pacific Ocean - ETNP2014_SV_150_PacBio MetaG (Illumina Assembly) | ecosystem: Environmental > Aquatic > Marine > Hypoxic... | reverse complement strand
CTTCTTTGAGAAAGTATTTACAAGTGTGGTTCTGGCATGTGATATCTATTTTACTTCTCGGTCTTGCCATAATGTAGGTATACACAATTAACTATTATAATTATGCGGTGTTTTCGAGGACATTCCCCGAAATTGATTTATAAACGAAGAACATATTTGTAATCATATTGCTTTTCGAATAAAAATATAAACCGATTTGCAGACTTTTCAGTGTTGAATACAGTCGAATTTTTCGGCAATATTCCTTTGGTTTATCCATATAGGGGATGTCTTCATCTTTTTTCTTTCTGGCTCTATGAACCAAATATAAAACCGTAACGAGAATAATAATAATTACAACTACAATTATTAACTTTACCACCAGTTGCATCGTTCCGCTTTTACTATCACCACCAATATCCCAATCGTAATTGACAATGAAATGTATCTAATGGCTAAAATCAGTGAAAATTAATAAATATGAAGGGCCAAATTAGTTGGAATTCGAAAATATAAAGCAGGATCGATCATGATGGAATCGCCTCACTAAGAAGACCTCAGCTATTAATCCAATGAGCTGCGATTCTGCAAGTATCATCAAAGGTTTGATTCTAAACAAATCAATGATCTCATCAAGGTATGATAACTAGCTCCCTTCATGAAGGATGAATCTTTGGTTCTTTCAATTTTCTTACTTTTGACCATATGTATAAAACAAATACCCGCAATACAGATTTAAGGTGATAAGCTTGGGCAAGGAATTAACGTTAAGAACATATATTTTTCTAGACAAGATGCAACCCCAGTTCGCAGCTTACCAGGCGACTGTGGCAAAGGGATATCTTCCAGTATCGGGAATGGCTTCGATATACGTTGAAACGGCTCCCGGCATGCCGATTAACAGAGTTACGGATGTGGCGTTGAAACAAACGAATGTCAGACCTGCAGAGCTGATAGTAGAAAGGGCTTTTGGTCTATTGGAGATTCACCACGAGTCACAGGCGGAGGTCCTAACTGCCGGCCAGGCAATTCTCGATGCCCTTGGGCTCAAAGAGGAAGAACGATTGAAACCAAAGGTGGTTACCAATCAGATCATTAAAAAAATTGATGATTACCAGTCGATGATACTCAACCGGACGTGGAGAGGGATGATGATATTACACGACCAGTCGTTGTTCATCATGGAGACTCAGCCCTCAGGTTATATTACATTTGCGGCCAACGAAGCAGAGAAAGCTGCGGATATATCTATTGTAGGCATACGGGCTGCAGGCGCATTTGGGAGGCTGTATATCAGTGGATGGGAGGCCGATGTGCAGGCAGCCGCCGAAGCAGCCACAAAAGCGATCGAGGGGATCAAAGGTACCGAATGGTAATGATCCAGGTCATTTCAGGGTGTAGTGATGGAACCGCATGAACTTCAGGAAATGGTCTACCGGGAAGTACGGAAACGGTTAATGACACCAAAATCCAGTTCCGGTACTAATAACGATCCCGCCTCTGTACTCGTAGTGCTAAACCGCATCGATCCAAAGCTCGGGGAGGTGTTTTACCGGTTAAGAGAACTGGAGGCCAACGGGATATCCATAACAGTTGTTCTTTCGGATGACGTGGACGGATTGTGCCGGAAGGGAGGTCTGCTACCTGTGATGGGCATCAATTTCATTTATGTGAGCGAATTACCACGAATCATACTGGATTTGCATAATTATTCCACAATTTTTTTCCCGGTTATAGGCTTTTCTCTAGCAAGGCGGTTGGCCGCGCTTGATGATGACGATCAATTCGTCCATCTGGCGGTCAGTTCCATTATTTCCGGGAAAAGCGTATGTGTAGCCACGGACAGCATCATACCAGGAGAAAATGTGATGCCATCTCCCTTGATCAACGAAGCATCGAATGAGATTACGAAGAGTTTATCGGGTATCGGTGTGAAGCTCTTGCCCATATCCGATTTCACGTCAAACATATCTTTTAAAAAGAACCTATTTCAAGGAAAAGTGATCACTGAGGAGACGATAAAGGAGTTCCGGGAGAACAAACTCTGGGACATCAACATTCTTCCCAATGTCGTTGTGACCCCCCTTGCCAAGGACAAGGCAAAGGAACTAGGTATAAGAATAAATTCAGTAGAGTAAAAAATTAATGTAGGAGATATAGTATGAAACTGTGCCGTGTAATAGGAAACGTAGTATCCACAATAAAGGATAAGAACATCAAGAGCTTCAAACTTCTTATAGTGCAACCAGTGGATTTTATTCATCTAAAAAGCTACGGTGAACCTCTTGTAGCGATAGATGCAGTGGGGGCCGGCCAGGATGAGATAGTGTTGATTGTCCAGGGAAGCTCAGGTAGGATGACAGCTCTCACTGAGAACAAACCCTCTGATTGCACGATAATGGCTATTGTCGATTTTGTCGATGTCGAGGGGAAATTGACATATTCAAAAAGATAAGTAGGAGGATAGGTAAATGGAAATTAACGAGTCTAAAATATCCATGATGGTGGACGATATCACCCGCAAGGTGAAGATGGAATTGAAATACGGACAAGCAATTTCTGGTGGACCGATGGGAGGGGGTTCCACAGGTATCTACAAAACCATCGACGAGTGCATAAGGCATGCCGGGATCGCACAGAAGAAGCTTATTGAATTGAGCTTTGAGAAACGGGCAGAGCTGATAGGCTCCATGAGGACAATGATCCTTCGGAATGCTGACCCTTTGGCAAAGTTGGCCGTGGAGGAAACGAGATTGGGTCGATACCCTGACAAGATCAAGAAGAACATACTAGCTGCAAAAAAGGCACCGGGATGCGAAGATCTTATTACAGAGGCCCGCACGGGTGATGACGGTCTTGTTTTGTACGAATACGGACCATACGGTGTTATCGGGAGCGTCACACCCACTACGAATCCTACCTCCACAATCACGTCCAATTCCCTAGGTATGATCGCCGCCGGTAATTCGGTGGTTTTCAACCCGCATCCCCGAGCAAAGAAGGTCAGCCTCGAAACAATAAAACTTCTTAACAGGGCCATAATATCTGCTGGCGGACCGAAGAACCTGATTTGCTCAGTTGAAGAGCCGGACATCAAGACCAGCCAGGAATTGATGAACCATCCCGGTATAAGGCTTTTGGTGGTCACGGGGGGCGAGGGAGTTGTGAAATACGGTCTTACGAGAGGTAAAAAATGTATTGCAGCTGGTCCCGGCAATCCTCCGGTTTTCATCGACGATACCGCAGACATCTCAAAGGCTGCAAAGAATACGGTAGACGGTGCCAGTTTCGATAACAATATTTTATGTATAGCCGAGAAGGAGGTCTTTGTATTCAGGACCGTGGCCGATAGATTGATCACCGAGATGAAGAAGCACGGTGCTTACGAGATAAAAGGTCAGCAGATTAAACAAGCTGTAGAATTGCTTTTCAAGGACAGTTCCGGAGAGCACCCGCTGGTGGATACACAATGGGTTGGGCAGGATGCGGGTAAGATACTTCGAAACATAGGAATTACCAATGCGTTCGATTCAAGGTTGGTTATAGCGGAGGTCGAACATGACCATCCCTTTGTCCTGGGCGAGATGTTAATGCCGGTTCTCGCTATCGTCAGAGTCGATTCCTTGGATGAGGCATTGGAATGGGGATTGCGGGCGGAACACGGATTCAGGCATACGGCGTGCATGCATTCGGAAAATGTTGTGAACATGACGAAAGTGGGTCGAATGATAGAGACTTCGATATTCGTTAAGAACGCACCATCCTATGCCGGCCTGGGTATGGGTGGTGAAGGTTTCTGCTCCTTGACCATAGCCGGTCCTACAGGTGAAGGGGTAACGAGATCAAGGCACTTTGCAAGAGTACGACGGTGTACTTTGAAAGATTCGCTGAGAATTGTATAGAGACAAGTAAGAATTAGCATTGAAGAGGTGTGAATAGTTGGGACCCCAAAATCTATCACTAATTCGAAATGCCGGGATAATCGGTGCTGGAGGTGCAGGGTTCCCCACCCACGTCAAACTGGGTGGAAAGGTAGACTTTGTTATCGCCAATGGGGCCGAATGCGAGCCGCTCCTATGTTGTGACCGACAGATGATGGAGAGATGGCCGGAAAAGATCGTTGATGGATTGAAAATAGCCATGGAACTCACCGGGGCCCATAAAGGTTATATTGGACTTAAGAAGAAATACTCGATAGCGGTAAGGGAACTTAGTGATGCATTGGAGAAAGAAAAAAATGATAGAATCGAGCTATTCACTCTCGATAACTTCTATCCGGCTGGAGACGAACAAGTTCTGGTCTACGAAATTCTACATAAAATAATTCCTGAAGGCGGTATCCCTCTCGATGTCGGCGTTGTGGTGAACAACGTGGGTACCCTGGCCCAGATATCGGAAGCTGTGGAAGGAAAGAGCGTAACCCAGAGATGGGTTACAATAACCGGGGCAGTTAAAGAACCGCAGACACGACGTTTCCCCATAGGAACGCCCTTATCAAAGGCCATAGAATCTGCCGGTGGCACCTCCCTGAACACTGTCTCAGTTATCACTGGCGGACCCATGATGGGGAAACTGGTGTCGTCAATGGAAGATCCGATCACGAAAACAACATCCGGGATAATCGTTCTACCGGAAGATCATTATGTTGTAAGAAGCAAGAAACGACCGCCCAGAATAAATATAAAATATACGATTTCAGCATGCATACAATGCCAGATGTGTACTGATGTATGTCCAAGGAGGAATCTTGGTAAATTCGTATGTCCTGACAAGGTAATGAAGGGAATTGCCTATGGAATAATCAGCGAATCAAGCCACATGACCACATCATTCCTGTGCGTGGAATGCGGAGTATGTACTCATTACGGCTGTCCCATGGGCTTGGACCCCTGCGGAATGATGGGCAAAACTAAAAAAGAACTTGCGGCGGCCGGGTTGAATAATCCACACGATAGAGAAGGATTGAGGGTAAACGAATTTCGTGATTACCGTAAAATACCTGTAAAAAGATTGATATCGAGGTTGGGTCTCGCAGAGTATGACCGGGATGCGCCTATGAACGATTCGGAGGTCAAGGTAAACAGAGTTACGATCCCGTTGAAACAACATATCGGCGCACCGGCTATCTCGGTCATCAAGGTTGGTGATAAGGTGGAGAGAGGACAGATTATCGCCACTATACCCGATAGTGCACTGAGTGCGAACTACCACGCCAGTATAAGCGGTATAATTACAAATATAAAAAATTCCATTACGATAGAGAGTGATGAATAATGAGGGAAGCAATCGGACTGATGGAATTCAACAGTATAGCGAAGGGGATCGAAGTTACGGATACACTCCTCAAGGCCTCCGAAGTTAAACTGCTTTTTTCATCACCAATCTGCCCTGGGAAATACCTGATAATCATTACGGGCGAGGTGGCTGCGGTCCAGAATTCTATCGATGACGGAAAGAAGATTTCCGCGGGCTTCCTTATTGACGTCAATGTAATTCCCCAAGTTCACGAAAAGGTATTTCCAGCCATTGCGGGGACCACCGATATCACGGAGATGGGTGCGGTTGGTGTAATAGATGCCTACTCATCGGTCTCAGCCGTGGTAGCCGCAGATAAAGCAGTCAAGACTGCCGACGTGGAACTGGTGGAGGTTCGGCTCGCACGGGCCCTGGGTGGAAAAGCATTCGTGATAATCACAGGAGAGGTGGCAGATGTTCGATCTGCCGTCCAAGGTGGTGTTGATGCGATTAAGGAGGAAGGATTACTCTTGGGTACGGTAATTATACCCTCACCGCACCCCGAATTGAAAAATATACTTATGTAAAAATTGAAATAAGGAAGGAAACTAGGATGAGACTCTGCAGGGTAATAGGCAACCTCGTGGCAAGCTGCAAACTGCCCGACCACGATGGATTCAAGATAATGGCAGTAAAGCCAGTTGACACTGAGGGTAACATGAATGGAGACACGATACTTGCTCTCGATTGCGCTCAGGCAGGAGTCGGCGACTATGTTCTCCTAATTCAGGAAGGGGGCTCGTGCACACAGGTCATGAAAGGAGTTAAAAAAGTGACTCCGAAAGGAGATAGGCTAGCGGTAAATACAGTAATAATCGGTGTTGTGGACTATATCGAGGCTTTCGGTAAACTAAAACGTTTCGACCACCTCAGTATGTTGTCAAATGGGCAAACTTTGCCAAAAAGTGAAGTTTGACCAATTGATAATGTTCGCAGAATCGAGGGAACGATTCTGCTGAATTGAATAAGGGGTATTGTATGAACGAAGATAAATTGAAAAAAATGATCGAAAGAATGGTGAGGGATGCCATGGCGGTGAATGAAGCTAATGTCAAGGATCCCCCCATCGCAGGGAGTGCAGATGTACGGAAACCCCTTCATAACTTCAAGATGAATATCAATAAGGAAAAAATGATCGCAGCCAATTGGAAAATGAACATGACCACGGGGGAGGCAAGAGTATTTGCGGCAAAGGTCAAGAGTATGAATATTGATAGGAAAGAAGTGGTGATATTTCCCCCGATATATTTGGCTCCAATGATGATCAATGCCCTGGCCGGCAGCGGTATAAGAATAGGCGCCCAAAATATGCATCACGAGATTCGGGGTGCTTTCACCAGTGAGATATCACCCCTTATGGTCAAGGATGCTGGGTGCGAGTTCGTGATTCTGGGTCACTCAGAGAGGAGACATATATTCAATGAAAAGGACCATGACATCAACCTGAAGGTCATATCAGCCATCAACCACGGGATCGTCCCAATCCTATGCGTCGGCGAGACCCTTGACCAGCGGGAACAGAATGCGACCTTCAGGATTATCAGAAACCAGCTTCGATTGGGGCTGAACGGGACTACGCCTCGCCAATCCACGAGTCTGGTCGTTGCCTATGAGCCGGTATGGGCAATCGGTACGGGACGGACCGCGACGCCGGAACAAGCTCGTAATGTACACTCATTTATCCGGGAAACTTTAACACAGATCTATGATTACTCAACAGCCAGAGACATACTCATTCTTTACGGGGGGAGCGTCACTCCCGAAAACACGGAAAGCTTAATAAAAGAAAAGGATATCGACGGGTTTCTGGTAGGTGGTGCATCCCTTTCTCCCGACAAATTTAAAAGAATAATTGAGCTTTGCTAGGAGGTCATAATATCGGAAAAATAATCATAGGCTGCGACCATGGCGGTTTCGAGCTGAAAATAAAGCTAAAAAAATTTCTTGAGAGCGGTGGAAAGGAGATCGTGGATTTCGGCTGTCATTCACCGGACCCTGTGGATTATCCGGACATAGCTTTTTTAGTTGCGGATGCCGTGGCCACAACCGATAATAATGTAGGGATAATGATCGACGGAGTAGGTATCGCTAGTGCAATGGTGGCGAACAAGGTTCCCGGAATACGGGCCGCCCTTTGCTGGGATATATTCACCGCTAATAACGCAAGGGAGCATAACAATGCGAACGTGCTTGTATTGGGAGGCAGGGTCATCGGTGACGCCCTCGCAATAGAGATCGTGAAGAAATTCCTGGAGACGGATTTCGCCGGGGGAAGACATGGAAGACGGGTGAATAAGATAATGGCAATAGAAGCAAGATATCTGAAAAGATAGTTAAATAAATTGATAACTCAAGTAACAGGAAAGATAAAGGGGTGAACATGTATATAGCAAAAGTTGTCGGAACCGTTGTGGCGACCCAGAAGGTGGATACGCTGAAAGGTATCAAACTATTGCTGGTACAGCCATTGAACGACGATCGAACTCCAAAGGGAAGGCTGATCGCCGCCGGTGATGCGTTGGGAACCACTGGTGAAGGCGATTTCGTATATATCGTAACCAAGAAAGAAGCCACCTTTCCCTTTGGGGGATTGGTGCCGTTGGACGATGCCATCGTGGGCTTCATAGACGAGTACCATACCGATTATTTGAGCTTAAAACGATAAAAAATTTATTGAAATAACTTATTCGGGATAATCATTAAATAAAAGCCGACTAGCATTAGGTAATAATCATTAAATTAAATACTGGAGGAACGAAAATGGAAGTAGCATTAGGAATGATCGAAACAAAAGGCGAGATAGGTGCGATTGAGGCAGCCGATGCCATGGTAAAAGCGGCCAAGGTGCGTCTTATCGGTAAAGAATTCGTAGGAGGCGGCTACGTCTCAGTAATGGTCCGTGGGGAAGTCGGTGCAGTGAAGGCGGCAGTGGACGCAGGTGCGGCCGCGGCATCGAAAGTAGGTGAGCTGGTATCAGTACACGTCATACCGAGACCTCACGAGGAAGTTGAATTCATTCTTCCCTCGCTCCCAAAGAGTGCTAAGAAGAAATGATCGATTAATAAATAGAGGATGTACCCTCTTCCGCTGGAGGCCAGGACGTCCCCGGTGAATCAGATAAATTTGGGTCCGCCCCGTTTTCAGGGTTTGAGAGAATGGGCTCTGCAAGTGATATTATGGATCAAAATGAAGTGATCGACAGGATAACAAGAGAGGTACTGGCACGTATCAGGGATCCCGATGAGCGAAAAGAGACCGGGAAAATCCCTCGTTCCTTTCATGGAAACAATGCTCTAGTGGTCATTCTTAGCGGTAAGTTGGATGCCGATTCATTATCTAGGGAGATTGAGAGTATAGCGGGAAATGCAAAGTTGACCACGATAATTCTCTCCCGGTGGGCTTCCAAAGGAATCTCGCGGAATCGTCTGTCTCACCTATTGAAGACCGAGGTGAAGGATGAAGTGGACCTTGGGGGCGCAAGGGGAATCATTTCGCTTATTCAGGGAATTGATACAATCTACATACCGGACCTTGACATCGCCAGCGGTTCTAGAATCGCGAATTTCGCTCCGATCACACCGGCAGAACACCTGGTTAGTGAAGCAATCATTGCCGGGAAAAGAGTAATTTCCACTTGTCCCCTATTCTCAAGCCAGACCAGCGAGGACACGCCCGTTTGTGTTCGCGGGATCATTTCCGATCTGGAGAAGAGGTTGGCATCTGTGGGTATCGGCATGACGGATTCCGAGAAACATATAGAGAAAACTCCTGGAGCCGTGGAACTAACGGAAAAATGCCCGCAGGGGCATGATGAATGCATGGGATGTGGGTTGTGTGTAAACCGGAACTCACAAGGGGTGAAGAACATCATCAATGCCGGGGCCGACAGAATTGGCGCTTCGCTGGGTGTGAATGTCGCGGATCCAAAGATCGCCCGATTGATCGATCACACCATCCTCAAGCCGGATGCAACCGGAGAAGAGGTCGGGAAATTATGCTTGGAGGCGAGAGAATACCAGTTTGCATCCGTTTGCGTTAACCCATCCTACGTTCACCAAGCTGCATCAATTCTAGCGGGCAGTCCTGTCAGGATAACCACCGTTATAGGTTTTCCACTGGGTGCAACTACGCCAACAGCCAAGGTAATCGAAACGAGGGACGCCATAGCCAACGGTGCAGATGAAATTGACATGGTGATAAATATCGGTGCTCTGAAATCAGGTAACGATGAGCTCGTAAGGAGGGATATCCAGGGGGTTGTGGACGCATCGAAGGGAAAGGCCATAGTTAAAGTGATCCTTGAGACCGCTCTTCTTACAAAGGAGGAAAAGATTCGAGGATGCATCATCTCCAAGATGGCAGGAGCGGATTTCGTCAAGACCTCTACGGGATTCGGACCAGGTGGAGCCACGGTGGAAGATATCGCCCTCATGAGGAGCACCGTAGGCCCCGAGATGGGTATAAAGGCGTCGGGCGGGATAAGGGACTTCAAAACCGCTAAGGCAATGGTAGATGCCGGTGCCACGAGAATTGGTGCCAGCGCCTCGGTGGCTATCGTGAAGGGTAGTTAATTATTTTTAATATCGGGTAGAAGAACAAGAGAGATCCAGATGGAAGAAAAGAATGATTATAAAAATGAAAATAGTGCTAAGAGGTTTCTCGATATCGAAAAAGAGAACAAGGCCGACCCAATCAGCATAAGTGCAGGAAGAAACGAATCAGTTGACATCACTAGGGAAAAAGTCAATAACGAAAGCAATGATCCACCGTTATCTCGAGGGAAAAAGTTTATCAACACCCTCCAAAATATGAAAAAAAGATTCCCCGTGGCAAAGATATTCTTCCACAATGATATGGACGGATTCGCTTCGTCTCTCATTGCAAAGGAATTGCTCAATGGTCTTGGATTTGGCATCAGGGCTGGAGACATCTTTCCGCTTAACCATCTGATGATCAATGAGGTTAAACTCGACGAATCGAACCTCTACTTGTTCGTAGACATAAAACCCCCGGACCCACATCCGGGAACGGATCAAACAGGTGAGGAGTCACCCCCAAACGTTTTCTGTGTTGACCACCATATTACGAACAATCCGATTCATCTGAATTCTCCAAGATTTTTTTTATTCAGTGCCCATAATGAAGAGGATGAGTTGCCTCCAACCGCCACCTCATTGATGGCCTATCTATTGTTTGGTATTGTAAATCCGAATCTCAGCTACCCGGATTTCATCAAGCATGATTTCTTGAAACTTTCCAAAAGGATTCGCTATCTGGTATTACAGGCAACCATCGCCGATTATCTACATCTCCTTTCCCATGATATAGGTTCCAACCAGCTCAAATTTCACACGTCCTCCCAGGGAATCGATGTGGATCTCGTGATCAAGTTATCTATAGCCACATCACTTCTCCTGGGTAAGAAAGACATGCAGATGGGCATGTTCTACGATTTCTACGAAGAACCACTAAATAACATATGTGAGAATTTTTTCCTTGATCGGTTTAGGGAAAGGATCGCCCCAGTAGAGGTATTATTCAATTTCGCCGAACATATCAGAATTGTGTTTGGCCAATTTTCCAAAGAAGTATTCAAGGGAATAAGCGAGGAAAAAATAACTTTAGAGGCAACTATCAAGACCGACGAAGATAAACTGGAAATGTACCTTCAAGCTAATATATCAATTGAGATGGAGGATATCGTTTCTTCCGACATGAAAGAGCAGAAATTCTATTCCCAGGAAATCGAAAAGATTCGCAATCGAATGGCCATTGACCGCAAGCAGCTTTCGAAATTGGCTGAAAGACTTGATAAGACCTGTATCAAGGGAGTAAAGGGACTGGCTCTCTTCATCCCACGCCAGCCCAATGAACAGACAAGAGGCATCCTTTCATCACTTTTCTATTACGAAGGTTGGAAAAATATCGTGATCGAGGTAAGCGAGCAGAAATCAACTTGGAGTTCACGAGGATTCAACCGTGAGGAACTCGAGAAATATTTGACCATCGTATCGATGGATTCCCAGAAATTCACCGATTTCAGGCTTGCTGACAGCGCAACAAGGAAATATCCGGGTTTGTTGAGCACCCCCGAACTCAGTATTATTACCGGCTACTCAGGTGGGATGGGAGGAAGAGGAAAGATATTCGGCGGTATCATCACTGGTCGGGCCATACCTTCTCTAGAGAAGAATACCTCTGCTCGTCTCGAGACGGAAGAGGATTTTGGGATCATACCGGACAGCAAATTCTGGGATCCGGCAGTGCAGGTTATAAAGACAAGGTTCTTCAAAGATGATGATTGGTTCTCAGTACAGATCGGCGGTGGGAGCGAATCTAGTAACATTCTAAAGAAACATTTGGATCTTCTTATCGTAAATCTCGCGGGGAGGAACAAGACGTTCCGAGTATAACAAAGATGTTTGAATGGCTATTACCGAAAAAAATTTAATGCAAAGTTATAAAAATGATATGGCATTTTCCAGATTTCCGGTACGGGGTACAAGGTGATGAGATGAAAATAGAAAACAAGATATGGTTTGGTGTAATAGTTGGCGCTGTGGTAGTGCTGTTGGTTTCCATAATATATTTTACAGCCACAAGACCAGATAAGGTAGACACCGATACCACTTCCATACGCGTCGTTCTGGAGGGAGACGAGGTAGAATATCAGTATACCTGCTATTTGGACCGTCTCGGTGGACCGGTGTTCGACACGTCCGATTCCAGTATCAGAGATGATCAACAACAACAAAAGGCAATCTCCTTTCTCGATTATCCAATGTGGGGGTCGATATATATCGTGGGTAATCATCAAGACCAGGATAAATTCCCCACCTTCGATGACAAAATCATTGGCCATGAAGTAGGTGACAAATACTCCTTCAGATTCGCCAAGGAAGAAATTATTGAATATGATGATAAACTGAAGGTTGAGATCCCCATAACGGAGAAGATACCGCTTTATCAGACCGTGACGAGTGAACGTTTTGCTGAAATGTTCGAAAAAGAAGTGCCTTCGAACGGTCTTCCATTGACCCATCCTTTATGGAAATGGGATGTGATAATAGAGAGTATGGAAGAAAACGGCAACATAATATTGTATAACCAGCCAGCTGTGGGATTCAAAATAGACTCGCTGCCCTGGGAATCCGATGTTGTAACACTCTCCAGCGCCGACGGGACAATAACATTGAAGCATGATATCAGCAACCGGACGAATCTCAATACTATTATCAATTCATTCGACTACAAGCACTACAATGAGAAATTCTATCAGCTAGGGTCGAACTGGACCGTGGGAAGGGTAACTGAAATGGGTCCCGGGAACATTATTGTGGATTTTAACGATGAACGAGCAGACAGGGACGTTTGGTTCGAGGTGGAGATTGTCGAAATTTTATAATATCTATACTGGTGGTGTGTTATTGGCAAAAAAGAGAGCTGCAACCGGTTTTAAGAAAGGAAAACACGGTTCCAAACGAGATATTTTCGAGGATATTGACGAGGAAGCCATACGAGAAAGCATCCGAAAATCAGTTCACGATGAGGATTCAAAGAAGAGCAGTATGTTATCGTATGCCGTACTGGCACTGGTGATCGGAGCCATCATTGGTGGTTATTTTCTCTATTTCTTCGTTATCGTCCAAGATGAGGACAATCCCTATACTTCCAGCGTAAGTACCGACGATGAATATATTTATGGCGTTTCCCTAAAGATCATAACCAAGGAGGGAGGTGATGGAAGCCACGAGCCATACGAGTACAGTCTCCACAAGGTGGACCCGTCCGTTGGCACTCAGTATCTCCTTCTCGTGAAGAATCGAGGTAATATCAAGGACTCATTCGCTTTGAGTTCCAATGCGCCATCAGGTTGGACGGTTCAATTCGAAGGCGGAAATGAGGTCAAGGAAGTAGCCAAGGGCGAATGGACATACAAGATCGTAACCGTCAGGGTAAGCACCGGAGCTAGCGAGAACTTTAAGGAAATAAAGATAGTTGCCTCCTCAAAGAGCGATCCGACAAAACAGGCCAGTGTTATCACGAAGAATACGGTTGAAGCCTTACCACCTGGGACCGCTGATCTCGATAAACACCCGGCAAACATTGATTATAACCTGGTGTATTACGGAGGGGGAAAGGAAAAAAATGAGAATGGTTGGTACCACAACCAGGGAGGAGCTTTCGATGCCCAGGACAACAGCGTCATCCCAGGATTCGAAGAAGCGATAAAGGGTATGAGAGAGGGTCAGACGAAAGTGGTTGAGGTTCCACCCGAGAAAGGTTATGGCCCCGATGACGAAAAGCACGTAGGCGGCAGGCCCCTTGTATTCGAAATTACCATTATTGATAGGAACATGGACGACTGATCCTCCGATCCCTTGGCCAGGGTAATAATATTCAACGGTATTTCCTACAAGTTGCGCATGATAATTGAGTCGGATGAAATGGAGCATTTTGTGTATTCACTGAGGATTCTTGCGGATGAATCACCCATATTTAGTCGCTTCGCTCCGTAACACCTTTGGCGTTGCTGCATCCTCAGTGTCTGCGGACCGTACCGCTCCGCTGCATCCGCAGGGTAACGTCGTCCCGAGGATGCAGGGGTATCTTGATGCCCCGGAGTGTAACGGGCATCCTTCGGAAGCGAGCTTCCTTCAGGACAAAGCAGGAAGTGTTTTCCCATCTCGTCCGTAACCGACGGTGGACGGTCTTCGATGGGAATTTCTGCGGATAAATATTAATAGGGGTTCAAAGATTATCCCGAACCGAATCCTGCTATAATATCTACCTTTAAACAGAATAAAGTAAATAACATCATATCAAAGGTGCAATGAATGAAATTACCAAGGAACATAAGTACCTACTGCCCGTTTTGTAAAACCCACACATCTCACGAAGTGGAGCCGGTGAAAAAGAAACGCGCTTCCGAATTGAAATGGGGCCAAAGACGATTCAGAAAAGTTATGAAAGGATATAGGGGTTTTCCGAGACCCAAACCTGAGGGCCGGGAAAAACCCACGAGACGCATTTACCTTCGCAAGAGATGCAAGCAGTGCAAGAAGGCCCATCAGAGCAAGTGTATCAGAGCCAAGAAGTTCCAACTCACAGGATGATAACATGTTTATGAAAGCTCCCGATAAATACGAATACTGGCCCACGAGCAAGTTCCTGAAGGTCAAGTGTCACGATTGCATGAACGAACAGGTCATATTCAACAAGGCCAACATCATAGTGAAATGTCTCATCTGCGGTTCCACCCTGGCACTGCCAAAAGGGGGAAAGGCGAGGGTGAAATCCAAGGTGCTGGCTGTTGTGGACAGTAAATACAGAAAAAGGGAGCGCAATGGTTAATCCGTATGAATGGCCCACCGTGGACGAATTGGTGCTTTGTTCAGTAAAAACAGTGAAGAACTATGGCGCATTCGTAACTCTTGACGAGTATCATGATAAAGAGGGATTTATTCACATTGCTGAGATCGCATCAGGATGGGTAAAATACATCCGTAACTACATTCGTGAAGGCACCAAAGTGGTGTCCAAGGTTCTCAAAGTTGTGCCTGCCCGTGGGCACGTAGACCTTTCTTTAAAAAGAGTTAACCAGCATGCGAAACGTGCAAAGATACAGGAATGGCGTAGTGAGAAAAAGGCCGAGAAATTATTCGAACTGGTGTTGGGTAAGCTGGATATGGACATCGATGAAAGTTATGAGAGTTTTGGTTATTCCCTGGTGGAAGAATTTGGATCTTTGTATGCAGCCTTCGAATCTGTTACCATCAATAAAATGGCTTTGGAGGAATCCGGTTATAAAGGGGATTGGATACCTATTTTCATCGATATCGCTCTTAAAAATATCACACCTCCCTATGTCACCATATCCGACGTGTTAAAGTTATTTGCTCCCGCCTCCGACGGCATTGAGCACATCAGAACAGCATTGAATCTATCACAATCGAGCGAAGAAGCCGAGATCAAGACCACGTACATAGGTGCACCCAACTACAGGATATCGGTTAAGGCTCCGAACTACAAGGTCGCTGAAGATGCCATGGCAGCATCTGCGAAAAAGGCCATCGATTATATAGAAAAGAACGGCGGCCATGGAAAATTCGAGCGATAGAGCGGTAATAATAATGAAGACTTCACTTTTTAAATGCAGCCTGTGTAACAAGTATACCATGAAAACGAAGTGTTCATCCTGCGATAGCACCACAGCACCATGTTTTCCACCCAGGTTCTCACCTGAAGACAGGTGGGGAAAATACCGAAGACTTCTTCTAAATAACATCGGGGAGTAAGAAAATGGATAACGTGATCATTGATTTCATTGATAAACCGGAATTAAAGAATCCGGTCCTCATCGAAGGACTTCCCGGTATTGGCGATGTAGGAAAGATCGCTGCAAAACTACTTATCGATCAATTGAGTGCGAAAAAGATAATATCGATCTATTCTCGTTTCCTGCCTCCCCAGGTACTAGTAACCGATGAGGGGATCATAAAGCCCATGCAGAACGAGATATATTATGTGAAAACAGAAAAGGACCATGAATTGATGATACTCACTGGGGATTATCAGGGACTCACTTCCGAGGGACAATACGACCTTAGTTACGGTATCCTTAAACTCTTGAAAGACCTAAACGTTGTGAAGATCATCACCCTGGGTGGGTACGGCGTTCGGAAGATACCTGAAGAACCCAGGGTCCTTGGTGCTGCAACGGGGGAAAAGTTGCTTAGTGAGATGAAAAAGTACGGGGTTCATTTCGAAACGGGTCATCCCTCCAGCGGCATTGTGGGCGCATCAGGACTCTTACTGGGTCTAGCTAGATTATTCAATCTGGAAGGTGTTTGTCTTATGGGTGAGACACACGGTTTCTTCCCGGACCCCCAGGGTGCGAAGACAGTTTTAAAAGTACTCAGTGAGCTATTCGATCTCAAGCTTGATTATACCTCTCTTGAAAAGATATCTCCCGATCTCGAGATACTGAAGGCGAGATTGAAGGAACTGGAAGAGGTGGGTAACGAAGGTGTTCCCGATTCTGCTGGTGACCTTAGTTACTTCGCCTGATACAAAATAAATCAAAACGACTGAATCACATATTATCCTCTTCATGAAACTTTTTCATTTTAACCTAATATCCAAAAATTATAATTCGGGACCAATATGGTTGGCAGTGATCCCAATGGCTTGTTTCGAGAAGAACTTATTGGATGCTTACCCCGATCTACGGGGTATGGAACGATTTCCGATAACCGATAACCATATGCACCTTGACCCGGGCGGATTGATGGAGAAAGCCGTTATGGATTTTTTTCGCACTGGAGGTACCCACGTAGTCCTGGTGCATAAACCTTATCATAGTGCTCCTGTGATAAATGAAAATGACTTCAATAGGAGTTTTGATATTACATTGGACCTGGCTGACAGGATCCGTAAAAGGACCCCTGTACAGGTGACGGTGGCTGTAGGGCCGTACCCGGTAAACCTTTTGTATCTTGAAAAGAAGCACGGCCTTGAGAGAGGACGTGAGATCATGATGAAGGGGATGGAGACCGCGGCCTCAATGGTGGAGGAGGGGCTCGTCCAAGCCATTGGTGAGATTGGAAGACCACATTTCCCGGTGTCCGAGGACATCATGAATGCATCCAATGAGATCCTGAAATACGGTCTGACCCTTGCCCGGGAAAATGACTGTCCGGTTCATTTACATACCGAAGGTGGGGGTGCAGAACTATACGCCGAATTGGCTTCCTTGGCAAAGGATTCCCGTTGTCCACGGGATAAAGTGATAAAACATTTCTCCGGTCCTTCGGTCCTTCCAGAAGAAAACCACGGTTTATTCCCATCGGTCCTGGCCAGCAGAAAGAACATAGAAAAGGCTCTTAAAAAAGGTGTAAGGTTCATGATGGAGACGGATTATATAGATGATCCGAAAAGACCCGGAGCGGTGATGGTTCCAAAATCTATACCGCGAAGAACCTTCCAGATGATCGGCAAAGGGCTATTGTGTGAAGAGGATGCTTTCAAGATACACAAGGATTGGCCTGAACGTATATATGGTATAGAAGTGGAACTTTGATCGAACTTTCAGTTACTGTATGGCTTCTAAGGATTAGACATACTTGGGTTACAAGAGAACTCATTCCACCTCTTCTTTCGTCACTTTCGCCCCAATCTGGTAAATAGTCTCTTTGATCTTATTTTTCAAAGTCGTCTCGGAGACGCCGTCCTCGGCTTCGATATTTATTTCCATGTTGAAATTGAAACCTCCCACTTCTCTGCTCAGAGGTAATAGAACTCCACGGTTCAGGTCCGCTATCTTTGAAGAAGGGATATCTTCGATCCGTAGTGAGATTTTCTTATACCTCTTGGGGCCTTTCTTTGGTTTACTATCTTCGTCTTTTTTCACTTCTTCAAGTACTCCGGATGGCTCAGAGATTACGTCAGATCTGATGGTGGTTTCTTCTTCACCCGTTTCTCTTTTTAGCCGTTCTTTCTCCTCTTTAGCCCTAGTAAATGCCTCTGTTACTTTTTCTTTCGATAACAGGACTTCTCCCTCGTCGAAAGATATGGCCGTCGTGGGTATATTTGACTCGAATTTCAATGAGCTGACGTCGATTTGTTCTTTGTCGATGTAACCCATTCCGAAGGCCCCTTCTGCTATGCCCTGTCTTATGGATCGTTTTACGACTTCGATAGATTCCGGCATGACGAGAAGTGGTTCCTTGTAGAATTGGTCGAAGATTACTTTCGTCTCCAACTCGTCCTTCCCCGTCATGAATTTGTTTACCAGGTATCGGTAATGTAGATTAGCTACGAGTTTTTCCCTCGTTTCCAGTTGTATCTTGTACCAGTTCGAGAGGCTTTCCCTCCCGACTGTCGGTTGTCCGAGTGAAATCTTTTCCTTTCCCACGACGAGGACGTTGTACGTCCTCCTGCAGTTGTAGGAAAAGTCGTCTCTTATCCGTTTAATTCGTTGTGCGACCTCTTTGGCACGGTCACTGAGCCCTCCTTCCTTTCCTTTCCGGATGTCTTCCTCTATCTCCTTTAACGCCAGGTATGTTTTTACCTCTTCTTTCAACGCCCCGAATCCACCGGGGTCCGATGAGGCGAATATCATGGTGTTCTTGTAGGTCCTGAAGGTCCTGCCTCGCTTTTCCAGCCATTTCTGAGGAACATCCTCTTTTTCGTAGGGCTTCAGGATCACTAATTTTATGTCCTTGTTGTCAGGTATGTCCTCGGACTTATCCGGACAGAGGAACGATTGAAATGCATTTCCCACTTCTTTTTTCAGGATATTTTTCATTTCCTCCCGGTAGGTCGTGTTGTAGAGTTCTTTTTTGTCGAGTATCATTCGATTTAGATTCGGTATTCTGGAAAATCTATACATTCCTCCTTTTTCATTCAGGAACCAAAGTGATTTTACCAGTTTCTGGAGGACCTCGGTGACCATCGAGGGTATTGTGTCATTGTGAATGACTGCGAATTTAATATATTCCAATGTGGCACCTTTTTCGGATTTGTCTCCCGCAAAAGAATAGAAAAAGATAGACGTCGAGATCCGTTCTGCTAGATGTTTCCAGCCTTTGTTCTGTTTGTCTAAGGAAATGGACTTAGCTTCGTGGCCGGAAATGTCTGAACCTATTATGCTCTCGTACTCGCTTCCGATGTGCCTTAGGAATTCCTGCCTTACGGAAGTTGCATCGAAACTGATATCGGACGGAAGTATGATCTCTATGTTTTTTTCTCTGTTATACAGATCCTCGATGATGTTTGCGAGTAGTCTCAGTACTCCTCGGGTCCTCTGGAACGACGAGAAAGTACCCCACTTCTCGTAGAGGATGTCGATCACGTCCGGGTGGAACGGAGGAGGAAACTAAATATAACTGCTCGGTGTGCGGGGAATATCTGGAGGAAGATGATGAAACATGTCCTTACTGTGGAGCGGCGTTAGAAATGGAGGAAGAGGAGATAATCGAAGCATTGAAACGATTGAGTTCGGGAGACATAATTATCTCCAGGTCCGGTACGGAACGGACGGTTCTATCGGTAGATGGAGATCAAATAAAAGTGCGAGCGAAAATGCCAGGGGGAAATGTGAAAGAATCGGAGATCGATTTAAATGTCTTGATACTGCGAGCCAATGCTATCGAGAAAGTAATACCGGGAGAAAAGGTTGAGTTCGAGGTAGAGGAAAATGTCTGTCAGGAATGCGGGGAGGAGGTGGATGGTGTAACCGAGATATGTCCCGGTTGTGGGGTCCAATTATGGGAAGAGAAAGATGAAGCTGGCGAAGGCCCATCGGTTTCCACTGAAAAAACGGTTCCTGAAGAAGATAAACCCGATGAAAATATCAAACGCAAGATCGAAACATTGCTGCTTGAGGCAGTCTTGGCATCCACCAACAAAGATTATATTGGCTCTCTTAAAGCGTGCGATGCGGCTTTGGAACTATGGTCCAATAATCCCAATGCTTGGTATTTGAAAGGTGTTGCCTACACCGCCATGGGACTATCGGAAATGGCCGAGAAATGTATCGATGAATCCATTCACTTCAGCAAGGATATAAATTCGTTCAACCAACAAGTGATCATACCAACCACCTCCCTGATACGCGAGAGACGAAATATCAATGAGATACAAAAATTCCTTGAGAAAGGTTCTTTACATGCATCGAAAGAGGAATATGATCTGTCATTGAAGTCATACGACAAGGTTATAAGCTTGGATCCAGTCAATGCAGATGCGTGGTACCTAAAAGCCGTTGTCTATACTGCCATGGGGATCACGGATATGGCAAAAGGGTGTCTTGCGGAATCCGCAATGATCCGAAGGAAAACCGGAGAAAGATCCAAGGACTTTATCAAAAAGATCAAAAAAAGCAGTGTAGTGTTGGAGAAGGAGATCGAGAGGATACCCACCTTTGAAATTATTGAAGAGGTCCAATTTCAATGTTCCGATTGTGGAACCGTAATAGACGAAAATGACTCGCGCTGTCCTAATTGCGGTGTAAAATTCAAGACCCAGACTTACAAAGAAGAGACCGATGAATCCGAGTACGATCTGAGCAATCACGGTTATTTCGATTTCGAAGGTCGATTATTCTAGTTCGTTTTACTTAAATCCCGATTAATATAAAAATTTATTATATTATCAACCCATACACCCAGTGCTATTAAAAATTTTAAAATTAGCAAATTAATTGTGTCTGAATTGTATACAGACTAAATAAGGAAGTGCTCTGATTGATTACCATTATCGGCATCGCCCACGTGATAAAGATCCGCAAAGCCATCGAGAGGATGATCGAGGTTAGCTTGCCGAACATAATCTGCGTTGAGCTGGACCGACAGAGATATGAAGCATTGTCAAAGGGTGAGCTGGGGGCGGACATGCCTTTTCTTTACCGTATGCTGTCAAATTTTCAGAAAAATGTTGCGAAAAAATATGGGAGCAGTGTCGGAGATGAAATGCTTGCAGCCATAGATGCCGCTCGAGCTCTCAAACTACCTGTGGCATTTATAGACGTCCCTTCGGCAACAGGTGGCAAAACAATACTTGATTCACTTACCTTCAAGGAAAAAGCCGGTTTGATACTCAGCGCCATCGGGGGAATGTTCGTGAGCAAGAAAAGGATAGAGAGGGAGCTGGAAAAGTTTCAGGAAGAACCGGAAAAATACCTGAATGCAATAGGAAAAAAGTATCCGGACATCAAAAAGGTTCTAATAGACCAACGTGACGAATTCATGTCAATGAACATTCTAAAATTAAGCAAGAAATACGCCCATGTTCTCGCTGTGGTAGGTGACGGGCATGTGACAGGGTTAGCAAGAATACTAAAAAATGAGGGGCTGGACGTGATCCGGCTGGAGACCATTAGAAAGATGCTGGATGACGAGGGAAACATCATCGAGAAGCATGCGAGGGAACTGGGATTCCCCGCAATATCCAGGGACCCTGACCTAAATTCCTCCATGTCATTCGATTTCACGTGGGGCCAAGAATAGTTTTTTTATAAGGGGGGTACTATCCATCAGGTCAGACGATTTTTTTTATAATTTACCACGGGAATTGATCGCTCAGGAACCGGTCTCACCGCGGCATACCTCCAATCTCTTAATACTGGACAGGAGTACCGGAGGAATCCACCACGAGACGTTTTACAGGATAATAGATATGTTCGAATCCGGTGACGTCATAGTTTCGAATGATACAAAGGTTCTGAAAGCGAGATTGTTCGGGAGAAAGAGAACCGGCGGGAAGGTTGAGATATTGGTACAGAATCAGGAGGGGGACCCCAAAGCAAAACTCTCGAGCAATATTTCCATTACGGGGAGCCGGTGGGTTGCATATGTAAGAGGGAAAAATATCCGTTCCGGCCATTGCATAGAGCTAGATAACATCGAAGTGACGGCCCAAGTTTGCAAACACCTGGGAGGCGCCAAATTCCTGATCGAATTTAAGGATAGAACCCAAAATAAATCAGAAATTGAATTTACACTCGACGATCTTTTAAGAATAGCGGGCACCATACCGACCCCCCCGTACGTCCGGAAAAAACTCCTGGACCCGGGGAAGTATCAGACCGTCTATGCCCGTCACCCAGGCTCCATTGCCGCACCCACTGCGGGACTTCATTTTTCTGAGGAGATATTGGAAAGGATCCATGACATAGGTGTAAACATGATTTCCCTTACACTCCATGTGGGTCCCGGTACATATCTGCCGGTTTCCAGCGACTCTGTAGAGGAACACAAAATGGAGAAAGAATACTATACACTAACACAGAAATGTGCGAGATTGATCAATGAGTGCCTGGACCGTGGTAAGCGCCTATGGATTGTGGGAACTACCACCCTGAAGACCCTCGAAACAGTTTATTCAAGGCATGGAACACTAAAAGAGGATCACGGAAATAGTGATATGTTCATATACCCCCCATATAAGTTCAAAACACCAGCATCATTCTTTCTCACCAACTTTCACCTGCCCAAATCAACATTGATTATGATGATTGCCGCGTATGCGGGACGGGAGAAAGTCCTCCACGCCTACAGAGAAGCAGTTGAGAGAGAATATCGGTTCTATTCATTCGGGGATGCGATGCTGATACGAGGATAAGAATGAGTGGAACGCTGTCATAATCCGGATTTTTCCGTGAGCCTTGAAATTATTCTCTTTCAATATCGGTAATGTCCTCGATTAAACCGCAAAACTATAACTTAAAAAATCTCTCCATGTCCAGGGCCTTTCAGAAATTTCCTCCAACATTGCTGGAGTCTGTTTCCTTTTGAAAGGATTCATAAAATTCCAG
>Ga0187827_10002956_pt1 | contig 22606 bp, 18 predicted proteins | sample ETNtaG_39_FD_167969 | JGI IMG/M metagenome (GOLD analysis project Ga0187827, IMG submission 167969) | Marine microbial and viral communities from oxygen minimum zone, Eastern Pacific Ocean - ETNP2014_SV_150_PacBio MetaG (Illumina Assembly) | ecosystem: Environmental > Aquatic > Marine > Hypoxic... | reverse complement strand
TCGTGGCGCCACCCCAGGTCGTGGATGGTGGCCACGAGCGGCAGGCGCGTGGCGGGAACGGCCCCACCGGAGGCGTGCACGAGGGAGAGGCCGCCTTTGCTACCGGGGTCGGGACCGATGTTTTCCACCCGGGGCCTGCCGGTGCGGTGCCAGGCCTCGTACAGGGCAGGGCGCGGCAGTCGGGAGTGTGCGACTGGGACCGGTGGTGTGGGGCCGGCGGCCGGTGGGCGTGCGTGTCTGGCTGCGATGCCGGTCACCGAGACGCCCGGCAGATCAGCCAGGGCTGCTGCCAGGCCGACTGCGGCGACGGCGGTGCCACCGGGGATGGTGTGCCAGCACTGCTCGACCAGGAAGGCGACGCGTACGGGTTCGCTCACGGGTTCTCCCGGTGCAGCAGACCGGCCCGGCGGGTCAGCACTTCACCCCGGCTGGCGGGCGGGCGTCCAGGATGGGCGAGAGGTTGTAGGTGTCGGAACCGGTGTCGGATTCGGGTTCGGGGGCCAACTCCCCGGTGGTCCCGTCCTCGGGGGCCAAGGTGGTGGTGCTCTCCTCGGTGAGGAGTTCGTCGGCGAGGGTCGTGATTGTCTCATCCTCGGCCGGATCCAGCGTGGTTGTCGACTCCTCCGGAGGCAGGGTCGTGGTTGTGGTCTCCTCCACGGTGGAGGTCGTGGTAGTGGTCACCTCCCCGTCCTCAAGGGCACGGCGGGGTGCTGGCTTGGCGGCCTGTTCTATGAGCACACCGGGCAGGTAGTCGCGTGCGACGGCGTCGGTGGCCTCGAACGTGCGCGGCTCGGCGAGGAACTCGGTGAAATCGGTTCCCATGCGCAGTTCCACTGTTCCGGACTCAAAGCCCAAGTCGTCCCCGAAGTCGAACACCGGCACCGACCGGATGAAGCGACCCAGCAGCACGGCGGCATCGTAGTCGTCGATGGCGGCCCTAATGGTGGTGCGAGCGGCGATGGGGCCGGTTCGCATGTCGACGTTGAAGCCATGGCGGCCAAGGTGCACGGTGGGTGGCACGAGCTCGTCTGCGACGCCTCGGCCGTCCACCACCGAGACCTGTACGTCCTCAGGTTGAAGGGCGGTGCCGCGGAACACGTCGAAGACCCGGTCGGCACTGTCGCCCAGGCGCAGTACCGAGGAGTTCCCAACGCTGTCGTCGATCACGGGCAGCACGTAGCGGTCCAGGTCATCGGGCCTGAACGACGAGAATGCCCGGCCCAGGTCCAGCATGGTGCGCAGCGTGAGGCGGTCGTCGAGCACCACGGTGGATGCTCCGGCCTCGATGAGGTCGTTTCGTACCAGCACCGAGCGGGCGCCCTTGTCGATGGCGCGTTCCATGGCCATGAGCATGAAGCTCTGCTGTCGCTGGTTGCGCTCCAGGTCGTTCCAGACGCCAACGCGGCGCCAGCGGTCCTCCACCAAACCCTCCATCTTGCGGCTGCGTACGAAGGCCAGGGCCTCCTCTCCCCGTAGCAGAGTGCAACCGCCGTAGGACTCGTTGAGGCCCGAGCCGGTATCGCGCACGGGGTAAGGGAACCAGGCGGGCACGCCTCCGAGTTCGTCGACGACCGCTTCGAAGCCGAAGAAGTCGATGACCACGAAGTTGTGGATGGGCACCCCGAAGTTGTTGGTGATGGTCTCAACGAGGGCGGGTGCGCCCTGTTCCATGCCGCCGACGAGCAGCGAGGATGCGATCTTCTCCTCTCGCACCGGCACGCCACCACGCCAGATGGGCACGTACACGTCGCGTGGCACCGATACGAGCGATGCCCGCCTGAGGCCCGGGTCGAGGCGCAGCAGCATGATTACGTCGGCAAGGGCGGCACTGGCGGTGCGGTCGCGGTGGGCAGCGGGGTCGTCGTCGTCAAGGCCGACGGCGCTGTCGGTGCCGATGATGAGAAAGTTGCGTACTGGGCCGGCTGGGGTCTCGCCTGGTTTCACGGCAGGGCGTTCGCGGGCACCGGCGCCGCTGTCTGCTATCGCCGGGGCGTGGGGGTCGGCGAGCACACCGGTGGGTACGTCGATGCGGACTATAGAGCCGATGGCCTCCTCAAAGGAGTCGAGGCGGCCGGATGCATAGACGAGGCCGAGGGCGAACAGCACGCTCGTGGCGATGAGGATGCGCTGGGGCCAGGTGCGCCGGTGACGCTGTGGCATCTCGGGAGGATCATCAGCGGCGTCGCCTTCCTCGGGGATGTCAGGGGGACCGTCGACAGGCCCGTCCGGTTCGGCAGTCGGTTCGCCTTCGGGCGCCTCGGTGGGGTTGTCTGCAAGGCTCTGGCCCACACCTTCGCGGACCTGTCGGGACCAGGCGCGCAGGTGGTCGAGAAGGCCCTGCCACGCCCGCTGCAGTCTCCTTTGCAGCCCTGCTGCGGGTCCGTCGTCCACGTGGAGCGAGGCTACCGGGTGCGCCGCGGTCGACAGGGGCGCCACGGGTGGGGCGACCCTGTTTGGCGGCAGGCGGGCACTAGCCTGCGGCGATGGCTGAGACAGGTGCGAACTGCCCCGCTGAGCCCCACGACGGGGTCTGTTGGGTGAATGGGCGCATCGTGGATGCCGACGACGGTTCGGTGTCGGCCATGGACCACTCCATCGTCGTGGGCGACGGCGTGTTCGAAACCCTCAAGGTTGTGAACGGCCCCGACGGCCCTGTGCCCTTCGCCGTCACCCGCCACCTGGAGCGCCTACGCCACTCTGCCGACGGCCTCGGCATAGAACCGGCCAACGAGGACCGGGTTCGTGCCGCTCTGGCCGAGGTGATCGTGGCCGATCCGGCTGCGGGTCGCATCCGAATCACCTGGTCGAGTGGCCCGGGGCCACTCAGCTCGGGGCGTGGCGACGGCCCGGGAACCCTGATCGTGGCGACCTCAAGCGCCAACGTGTGGCCCGAGTCGGGTCCTGTCCACATCTCACGGTGGACCCGCAACGAGAACGGTCCGCTGGTGGGACTCAAGACGACGTCCTATGCCGAGAACGTGCTGGCACTCGCCGAAGCACACCGTCACGACTGCACAGAGGCGCTGTTCACCAACACGGCGGGACTGTTGTGTGAGGGCACCGGCACCAACGTATTCCTGGTGGTCGACGGCGTGGTGGCCACTCCCCCGCTAGCGTCGGGCTGCCTGGCCGGAGTGACCCGCTCGCTGGCAATGGAGATGGCCGATTCGCTGCCCGGGGTTGACGGTAGTGTTGTGGAGCGCGACATCCACCCCGACGAGTTCACGCGGGCGTCCGAGGCGTTCCTCACCTCGACGACCCGTGACGCCATGGCAATCTCGGGCGTCGTGTCGTGGGCCGACGGTGAGCACACCACTCTGGACCTCCCCGCTACTCCCGGGCCGGTCACGGCGTCACTGGCTGCCGCCTTCAAACACCTCTGCGCCACCACCCCCGACCCGTAGGAACTAAACCCATTGAAGGCCTCTAGGATAGTTCACTACAATTGTGGGCTTTAGTAATCATTGATCACACTTCTGTTCATGATGCCCATTCTGAATAATCACACCTGTTTCTTTGTTCATACGTGTGTCATATAATGGTTGGATAATGGACATGACTAATTCATCCAATTGTAGGAATATGTCAAGACCAGTTGTGAGAAGGGTCAGCCTAATTATCGCGCTCTTCGGATTCTGTCTTTCTATAGTCACTGGACTATGTTTGATTATGTCACTGCTTGCTCCAGATCCAGAACTTACCCCGTACATCGTATCGGAAGAACAGTACTCTGTTGATACTGCAAAACTTGACACAGTTAGTGAGCTCACAGCCAGAATCGAACTTGATGTACGTGAACAAGGATTGGATGGTATAGAAGTACCTATCTTGATTGATGAGTATGTAAGAAACAAGTTTTACCAAGAGTATTCAACAATACCTTGGTATGACAACTGGGTGCTAGCTGTCACCGATCTAGTTATTCCTCAGTACCTGTTGCCAGGCAATATGAAGCCAGATGATATTGTTCGATACGATTACGGAATCTGCAATCAACAAGCAATCTTGTTTCAAGAACTCGTCAAAGAGTTTGGATACGATTACGGATCCGTGAGATTTCAGTCACCCGACTTTGGACACTTTGCCTCGGCAGTCAGAGTCAATGGTGATTGGTATTTCTTTGACCCGAACTTGGAACCAGAGTATGATCGTACTAATCCCGATATATTTCGCCAGATTGACCTCGGAAACAAACAAGTTCTCACAAGAATATACGGTGACCATTTCGAGAATATAACTGAAGATATGATAATACTATCAGGAATTAATACCTTCCCAGCTTCAAGAGGAGTCTTGGCTCAAGAATTGACATTCGTTCTCTCATGGTACGGGTGGATGTTAATCCTACTTCCAAGTGCAGCAACAATGTTCCGCCAAGGTCGACTTCAGCGTCGCTGTAGGGGTTCAAGTTCCTCCTTCTAGGACCAGTCCAGTCTGAATACAGGTTCGATCCTCAGGCAATCCTGGCTGCGTCCATGACAACAACTACCCGGCACGCAGGTGGGTGACGTCGCCGGCGTGAACCTCGACCAACTCGCCCCCGTCTGACTCAACCACGAGGGCTCCGTCGGCGCTGAGGTCCACTGCCTCGCCCACCAGGTCTCCCGAAACCCGCTCGACCCTGACCCGGCTACCCACGGTTGCCGACACGGCCAGGTGGTCCTGTCGTAGCCGCTCGGGGCCGTCGGGTCGGCCCAGGTCGGCGAGCTGGCGGTCGAAGGCGACAAGCACATCGACCATGACCCACCACCGGTAGGCCGCCAGGCCGGCCCGTGCCAGCGAGGTGGTACCAGGCGGCACGGGTTTGTCGGAGACGGCGGAGTCCGGTGGAGCCCAACCCACGTTGAGGCCGAGGCCCACGACGACGGCTGGCCGCTCGCCGGCCACCAGCTCGGCCAGGATGCCGGCCACCTTGCCGGCGGCCTCTCCCTCGCCGATGAGCACCACATCGTTGGGCCACTTGACGGCGGCATCCAGACCCATGGCAATGAGCACCTCCACGACCGACACGGCCAGCGCTGAGGTGACGAGACTCCGGCGGTCGGGGCCGGCCCGGGGTTCGTTCAGCCAGTCGGGACGCAACAGAGTGGAGAACATGAGGTTGGTGCCGGCGGGGGCATCCCAGCGGCGGTCCAGACGGCCACGCCCTGCGGTCTGGTGGTCGGTGGCCAGCACCAGGCCGTCGCCGGCGGGGCCGGGGGCGCGGGCCACCAGGTCGTCGTTGGTGGATCCGGTCGTGCCGACCATCTCGAAGGGACCGAATCGGGTGTGGCGCAGCACTGCTTCCCAGTTGGCGACCGGATCCGTGTCACCGCCGCCGGGCCGGTCAGGCCCGTCGTGGGAGCCGACAGAACCGGGAAGATCGGGCAAATGATGCGTTCCGGGCTCCATTCGGGTAACCATATGGCGTGTTTTCCAAAGTTCTGATCGCCAACCGCGGCGAGATAGCGGTGCGGATCATCCGTGCCTGCCACGAGCAGGGTGTGGCCACGGTCGCCGTCTACTCCGACGTAGACCGCAACGCCCTGCACGTTCGCCTCGCCGACGAGGCCTACGCGCTGGGAGGCCAGACGGCCGCCGAGAGTTACCTGAACACCGACACCATCCTTTCGATCATCGAGCGCTCCGGTGCCGATGCCGTACACCCGGGCTACGGGTTCTTTTCTGAGAACGCCAACTTTGCCCGGGCCATCACCGAGCGGGGCGTAACGTTCATCGGGCCGCCGCCTGAGGCCATCGAGGTGATGGGCGACAAGATCAGCGCCCGACTGGCGGCCGAGCGGGTGGACGTGGCGAGCGTGCCGGGCACAACCGACTTCATCACCGACCCCTCCGAGGTGGTGGCGTTCGGCACCGAGCACGGCTGGCCGGTGGCGGTCAAGGCCGCCTACGGGGGCGGTGGCCGTGGTATGAAGGTGGTGGCCGACGCGGATGGTGCCGCCGACGCCGTGGAGTCGGCCCGGCGTGAGTCACTGGCCTACTTCGGCCGTGACGAACTCTACATGGAGCGCTACCTGTCGGCCCCTCGCCACATCGAGGTGCAGGTGCTGGCCGACAGCCACGGCAACGCCGTCTACCTGGGTGGGCGTGACTGCTCGGCCCAAAGGCGCCATCAGAAGCTGATCGAGGAGGCGCCGGCCCCGGGCCTCTCAGACGAGGTGCGTGCCGCCATGGGCGAGGCCGCCGTGGCTGTGGCGAGGGGCTGTGACTACACCAACGCCGGCACCGTGGAGTTCCTCTTCGAGGACGGTGAGTTCTGGTACCTGGAGATGAACACCCGCCTCCAGGTGGAACACCCGGTGACCGAGCTAGTAACCGGGCTTGACCTGGTGGAACAGCAGCTACGCATCGCAGCCGGTGAGCCGCTGGCATTCACCCAGGACGACGTGGAGATCCGCGGCCACGCCATTGAGGTACGCATCAACGCCGAGGACCCGGCCGGCGGGGCGTTTCTTCCCTCGCCGGGGCGTATCACCACGCTCAAGGTCCCCGACGGTTTCGGGGTTCGCTTCGATACGGGCTTTGAGGCCAGCGACGAGGTCAGCCAGTACTACGACAACCTCATCGGCAAACTGGTCGTGTGGGGCGCCGACCGTGACACCGCCATCCGTCGGATGCTGCGTGCACTGGACGAGCTGGACGTCAGGGGCGTAGCAACAACTGCTCCGGCCGATGTGGCGATCCTGAAACACCCCGACTTTGTGGCCGCAACGCACTCCACCAAGTGGGTGGAGGAGACCCTGGACCTGTCCGGCGTGGGATCGGCCAAGGGCGATGACGACGTCGATGCTCCCCCGGGTTCGGTGCGCCGTGACACCACCGTTGAGGTGGACGGCCGCCGCATAGAGGTCTCCATGTGGGTGCCGGACCCGGCCGAAGTGGGAACCCTGGGTGGCCGCCCCCGCCGCGCCAGCGCCGGGCCCAACGCATCAGGTGGCGTGGGCAACGGTCAGGTGGCCGTGCCCATGCAGGGAACGATCGTCAAGGTGATGGTCGCCGTGGGTGACGCCGTCGAGACCGGCGACACGGTGTGCGTGCTCGAGGCCATGAAGATGGAAAACAACGTGGCGGCCGACATTGCGGGCACGGTCACAGAGGTGAAGGTGGTCGTGGGCGACTCGGTCGGCAGCGGCGACGTTGTGGTGGTGATCGAGGCGGGTTAGTTCCCTGCCTGAGCCGGTGGGCCCGTCCTCGTAGGCTGGCCATGTGACTTCCAACTGGCCCGGCTTCCTTCCCGCATGAGGACCCGCAGCCTCGTGAACGCCTGGCGCCTCGTGCGCAGCGGCGACCTGGCAGGCCTGGAAAGGCGACTGGTGGCACGGATCAGGCACCTGGGAAGCAGTCGCCCCGTGCGGTATTCGACGTGGCGTGCCGAGCACGTGCTGATCTCAGACGCAGATCGGACCCGAATCGCCGACCTGGCGTCCGGGCTGTCGGAGCGGCCCTCATTCACGCTCATCACCGAGGTCGGCCCCGACACCGACCCCGGAATGCTCAAGGAGACCCTCGAGTCGGTGGCAGCCCAGCTGTGGCCCGAGTGGGTGCTCTATCTGGCAACCCAGCTGGCCGACGAGACCGACCTGAGCGAGGACCTCACTGGGGTGGTTGCCGGCGTGGGCGATGCCCGTGTGCGCATTACCGGGCCCGAGCCTGCTGTGCTGGGTGACTGGGCGGCGTGGGTTCCGGTGGGCGACCTGGTGCACGAGGCGTGCCTGTTCTCCCTGGCCCACGCAATATCGGTGGCTGACACCACGGCTGTCGCCTACACGGACAACGACCACGTGGACGCCAGGGGGCGCTTCTCACTTCCCCACGCCAAGCCAGACTGGAACCCGGACCTGCTCATGGGCCAGGACTACCTGGGTGGCCTCGTGGCCTACCGGCAGGACGTGGCCGCCGGGGCACCGAACCCCGAAACACCCCACGAGCGGGCCCTGCGCTCCACGGAGGGCCTCACGGCCGCCCAGGTGCTCCACGTTCCCCATATGCTCTACAGCACCCGCATCGACCCCGGGGGCCTCGGCTGGACCGAGGGCACCCACGTCACGTGGCCGCTGCCCGACCCACCACCCAGGGTGTCGGTGCTGATACCAACCCGTGACCAGGGGCACCTGCTGGAGCGCTGTGTGGCTTCACTGATCGGCGACAGCGCCGCTACGGAGTACCCGAATCTGGAACTGGTGCTGGTCGACCACGAGTCCACCGAGCCACGTGCCCGTGCCGTGATCGATGCGCTTGCCGCCGACCCGGCCCACAGGGTCGTCACCTTCTCGGGGACCTTCAACTTCGCCGCCATGGTCAACCGGGCCGCCGAGACTGCTACCGGCGAGATCCTCCTGCTCCTCAACAACGACACCGAGGCGATCAGCCCCGCCTGGCTAGTAGAGATGGTCGGGCAACTCTCGCGCCCCGAAGTGGGTGTCGTCGGCGCGCTCCTACTTTTTTCCGACGGCACCATCCAGCATGCCGGCGTGCACCCCGGCGTGGGTGGCCTGATGGGGCACGGCCACAAGCACCGTCGTGGCGACGACCCGGGTTACTTCGGTCGCCTCACGGTGGCCCACGAGGTGGCTGCGGTCACCGGCGCCTGTCTGGGCGTCACCCGGGCCAACTGGGACCGCCTCGGTGACCTCGACGAGGAGCACCTGGCGGTGGCCTACAACGACATTGATCTCTGCCTGCGTGCCCGTGAAGCGGGCCTGCGCGTGGTTTTCACACCACATGCCGTGCTGCACCACCGCGAGTCGGTCTCGCGCGGGTTCGATGACGACCCGGCCCGCAATGCCCGCCTGGCCGGCGAGGTGGCGGTGATGCGCGATCGCTGGGGCAACCTGCTGGCCGTCGACCCGGCCTACAACCCAAACTTGACGCTCACGGGTGGCGACTTCACCCTGGCGGAGCATCCGAGGGTGGAGCCACCCTGGCGCTAATCTGTCGATTCCTAGAGACGCTCAACGTTCTTCCCCACCAGGTGCCCACTTGTGTCAAGGACACAGTCAGCACCTTCCAGGACATTTTTCTCAAGGAACTCTTTGTGTGCCTGCAGAACGACCACAATGTCGGCACGACTGGCAGCCTCGTCGACGTTGGGAACCTTTGGAACCTCGATTCCGGCAACGACGAAACAATCGACATTGGGGTCCACGTACGACACGTCCGCCCCCATCGTCCTCAGATATGTGACCAGGGGCTTTGCCGGAGTCTCACGCTGGTCGCTCACGTTCGCCTTGTAACTGACTCCAGCGAGCACAACACTTGATCCGTTCAGTGGCCTGCTAATGCGGTTGAGCGAGTCCTGAACGCGCCTTGCGACGTATGCCGGCATCCGTTCCGACACCTCCTCGGCGAGTTCAACGAAGCGGAGGCGGTAGCCGACCCTCTTCGCTACCCACGACAGGTAGTTGGGGTCGATGGGAATGCAGTGTCCGCCCACCCCGGGTCCGGGACGGAATGCCTGAAACCCGAAGGGCTTGGTGGCGGCTGCGTCGATGGCCGCCCACAGGTCGATACCAACCTCATGGCAGAACACCGCCATCTCATTGATGAGCGCAATGTTTACGTGGCGGTAGGTGTTCTCAAGCAACTTGGCGAACTCGGCCTCACGGAGCCCCACAGTCGGAACCACCGTGTCAACGATCTTCTCGTAGAACTGCACGGCCCGCTCGGTGCAGGCCGGGGTGAGACCGCCAACGATCTTAGGTGTGTTGCGCAGGCCCCACTCGGGGTTGCCAGGGTCTATCCGCTCTGGCGAATACGCCAGGTTGAAGTCGATTCCCGCCGTCAGCCCGCTCCCCTCCTCGAGCAGGGGCCTGACCATGTCTTCGGTCGTCCCCGGGTAGGTGGTCGACTCCAGAACCACAAGCGAACCCGACTGTAGGTGCTCAGACACGGTTACTGCCGCTACCTCAACTGCCCCCAGATCTGGTGTTCCGTTGCCGTCCAGAGGGGTCGGCACACAAACAATGATGGCATCAGAGTCGTCAATACAGGAGGGGTCAGTAGTGGCTTCAAAACCCGCCTCGAACATCATCTTCAAGTCAGCTGAGTCGATGTCGTCAATATGTGAAACGCCATTCGACAAATCCGACGCTATGGAAGGATCGACGTCTAGTCCCCATACCCGAATGCGCGCGCTGCACGCCTCCTGCGCCAAGGGCAATCCCACATAGCCCAGGCCAACGACGGTTAGAGATGGGGTCACTCAGTGAGCTCCCTGGCCAAATATGGTTCCGTTGCGGCAGACAATCCAAGGTCAACAATCTCACCGAGTGACCTAGGGCGCAGCAACATTCTCTTGGAGATCAACCCACGCACAGTGTCCAACGGTCGACCGGCACCCGGTGTAAATTGATTGATTGACTCAGTTGATTTCATGCGTTACCCCTGGCTATTAGGCCAGTCCTAGGTCGGCTGCGAGGCGTCGGAATGCCCGTGGTCAGAAGGGCGAGCGACCCTACGGTCAATGAATCCAACAATTGTTGGCACAAGAGCAAGTTGTGACGACACACCCACTTTTGCATACCGCTAGGATGATACCCGGGTCATGGACTGGTGTGGAGCCTGAGATGGTAGATATTGGTAGTTCGATTAGGGCACTGGCCCATAAGTTGCCACTGGGGGCAATGCTTGCTGCCACTTCACTCGCGGTTGCTCCATTTTCAGGATTTCTTTACCGAAACCGTGAACTAGCCGCTATTGGGGATCTCTGGCATTACGTGCTCATTTACGTCGGCTCACTACTGATTGTAGTGGTCGGCATCTCACTGGTATTTGGTAGGCGAGTTGGTTCTAGATGGTCATTCCTCCTCGGTTGGTGTGCATTCGCCCTGTTCTGGTATCGAGATGTAAAGGCCTTCTCAGACGAACTCTCCTTAACCGAGGGAATCCCGTTCCATGGACCTGTGGCGTGGATACTCGCCACCGCTTCAGTTCTATTCCTAATTTTTTTTCTATGCGACCGCTCATGGTTCCAGAGTGGCGGAATTTGGTTTGCAGTAACTGTGGCGTTGTTGCCACTAGGTCAGTACGCGCTATTCACAGTCACCGCTGAGAACTATGAGACCGATTCGTTTGAGTCAGTCAATTTGGAGAGTCACCCAGACATCTATTTCCTGATGGTAGATGGCTTTGGCCGCCAGGATGTGCTACAGGAACTGTTCAACATCGATACAAGCGATTTTGTAGAGGAACTGCGGCGCGAAGGTTTCGTAGTTGCTGACCGCGCACTGGGTGCGCATCCCATGACATGGCTCTCAATTCCGGCCATCTTGGACCAGAAATATCAGGCCCAACCCGGGGATCAGGGCAGGCCAGCAACAACTAGGCAACAGATGTCTATCTTGGCTGGAGCGAGTAAAACACATCAGGTTCTCCTCACCAACGGCTACAACTTCGTGATAGCGGCAGACAGTTCCTGGATGCTCTGTAACTCTTCACCGATTAGTGAGTTGATGGACTGTGTTGTTGACCAACCTGAAATAGATGCGGCCATCAAGACTGCCTACGTTCGATACCAACTTGCGTATATGACACCCATCTCTGGACTCGCAGGCTACGGACTACTGCCTGACGCCATCGCTGCACTATGGCAGGGCCCGGCAGTGATAGAAGATGAGGATGCAGTGGGAGGAAAGGCATTTCTAGCGAGCGACGTACTTGGTGTCGTTGACACAGCCCACGCCAGAGACGACTCGACCCCTCTCTTCGTCTATGCCCACATGATGTACACACACCCGCCATTCACCCTCGGGCCCAAATGCAAGTTTAAGACAAGGGGGGTACCCGACCTATCGAGTGGATGGGATAATATTTCCGGCTATCAGGACGGCATCGACTGCACGGTGGATCAAGTCTTCAAACTGATCAGGGAAGTTGATCCATCGGCTGTGATAGTAATTCAGTCAGACCATGGACCCATCCCAGATGAGCTCAGCAGCTTGGATGAGATCTCAGAAATTATTGATGATCCAACTTTGCCGATCGAGGCTCTTTGGGCAAGAGCGAGCGTTCTGAGTGCCGTTCGACTGCCTGAGCAATGTCGCCATCTGGTCTCAGATACCTATGCCGGCGTCAGCACCTTCAAGGTTGTCTTTAACTGCCTAACTGGCAGCCCGGAACCAACTACTCCTGAGCGGTTCTATTGGGCGTGGTGGGATTCTCACTCAGTTACCGATCTAACTGACCGTATTCGCAGTTATGAAGTGTCCCGGGTTCTGGAATAGCCGAAGTTGTATAGGTCAGGTAGAGGCAACTCAAGGGAAATAGTCAGACCTTCGGCGTTAGATGCAGCATGAGACGAGAGTCAATCTCTTGTCGTCTCCGAATCTCAAACTGGCTCTCCAGGGCTCGGTTGATCCTTGCTCCGTCGTATCTTTCCCGATAGTCGTCAGGGTGGGCCTTCTGCTCAAGCAGCAATGACACCATCGGGTCACTGATTGCTGGAATCTCCATGACGACGTCGGCATCAAGTGACCTAAGGAAATCAGCAATCAACTCTGGCGGGATTGATGAACTAATTACAAGGTGATGGATTACTGCCAAAAAAAGTACGAGGTCTGGTCGTACTCGCTGAAAGAATGGCTGACGTTCCGTGTTGGCCCATCCTCGACCACTAGCTGGATCTGTGATGTCAACAACCAAAGGCAAGATGTTCTTGTTTGAACCCTTTAGCGACGCATAGAGATTGTCAATAACCGCATCATCACTGTCCACAGCGACGACATAGTCGGCAAAGGGGGCAACAGCCTCGCTAAAGGCACCATCATTGGCCCCAATGTCCAATACCAGTGACGGCCTAGTTGATGAAGCAACATTTTTCACAAAGTCGAGCTTTGCCTGAAATGCCTTGGACGAATAGTGAGACCTATCGGAATATGACGACCAATGGGAGGTGTTAACTCGTCGGGAAACACGATGTAACAGTTTTTCAAGTCCACTCATCTGCCTGTCGATAACTTTCGCAGTCATTCCCGCCGCGGCAAGGTCAGAGTGGGTGAACGTTCTCGTTCCCCTCTCCTTTCGCTTATCTGCCGCGGACTGGAGGCCGACATGCACGATGAGTGAAGGGCGAAGTCGTTCTGACACAGCCAACTTGGCCCAACACATAGATGCTGGTATTCCCGCCAATGAGCCACGGAGCACGACCCGATGCTCTGAGCCTTTGCCCCGAGTGCCTAACAGGAGCGGGTAAAGAAACATCTCGCAGAATTGTCGATAGGCAATCCAAGCCTGGCCATTCTGATAGAGCTCAAAGGAGCCAAGGTCTATGTGCACCGGCCGACTTCCAATGAACTGGACATTGTAAGGAGTGGTGTCGATCGTCGCCCAGCCTTCGGCCATTGCCTTCCTAGCCAATCGAAGCTCAAGGCTCGCAGCATCCAACAACATCGTCCGCGACCACTCAAACGGATAGCTAACAACAGGTAGACGCTCATGTTCCATAACCACTTGCCACGGAACTCTCTCGCGAGCCAGGTTGAGATTTTCAAGGTCAGTCGGATCAGACATCAGGGTGGTAGTGATGATTTCACCGCTCTTCATACCAGCCGAAAGAAAACTCGTTGACAGCAACGCCTCAACTTCAGCCTGTGAAGACCGCAGGCCCCGGAGCACACGTGTCCCAGACAGGTACACCCGACTCTTGGGATCCCTAAAGGAACCCGGTTCATTGACAGTCACTTCATAACCACAGGTTCGAAAATAGCTTCTGCGATGCGCTATTCCCCATCAGCCATATCCGACCGACGACGTACCCACCTTCCGAGGCGGTGCCACAGTGCTCGCCCAACTACGCGCAGCCCGGCCACCCCACCGCCAATTGCTGCGACAACCAGAGAAATGGAACCACCATCAAGATACGCGAAGGAGTACATCAAGAAAGACAACTCTATCCCGCCAGCACAACGAACCTTGTGACTACCAAAGAGCGTCCACTAACCGTCACAGAGAAACTGTCTCACCGGACAATCGCCGACAGAACTTGACATAAAAAGTCTTCGGAACTCTGTCCAACTTGTAGAGGATCCAGAACAGGAACCTGAGGCGTTCAAAGGTCCTCTTGTACGTTGGATAGTCGGTGTAGTGGCGCCGTGGGGCATCCATCAACTCCTCCCACCGCGCCTCACCGTAACCAAGCCGTTTCTTTACCATCGCCAGGAGTTCCGGGTCAACGACAGGGTCGAGGTCGTATTCGGCCTTGGCCTCTACCCGTGTCAGTTGTCCGGAGCGGACGCGTCCGGAGAGTTCGTTGACCCGCATATCGATATCGAATCGTCTGGGTAGAAAGTAGGTGTGGTAGAAGGCTGTGAATCGGTTCTCCAGATGGTGTCCGCCATACCACTCCCAGCCATATTCGCTAGTCAAGAAGCGCTTCGTGGCCTCCTTGTCGTAGTTGAGCCAGTACAGGGGTCGAATACGACGAATGCCCGAGAAGGCGGCCCACTTCACGAACTTTATGAACGGCATGTCAGGGAATGACTTCATCAGCACAGTTCCATGCCGTCGATGGACTTCTCTGATATAGCGACCGTCCATGTACAGCCACCCGAGTGGGGACACCCCTTCGGTACGGAATGAGTGTCCCTCGACGATGTGTTTGACGCCGTGTTTCTCAGCCGCCCGGTAGAGAGCCCCCATGAAGCCGATGTCGGTGGCCGCGTCGATATCTCGAACGCCGGATTCGATGAACGCACGGTAGATGTCGTCGTACTCGTAATTGTCGACGACGTAGGTCTCGAGCGGCACGTCAAGTTGGTCCAACACCGTGTAGATGTTGTTTGTCGCGATAGGGCTGTTCCATGTGTTGTCGAAATGCACCGCCAGAGGTCGCAGTCCCCGTCGAACCATCTCGTGTGCGAGGTAGGAAGAGTCACAGCCACCGCTAACCCCGAGAATGCAGTCGTAGTCCCTGCCACGACCCGCGGCCTTCATCTCGTCGACCATGGCCTCGAGTATCGACTCGCCTGCATCCCCGATCGGATACTGGGCGTCCATCAGGTCGTGGAGCGCGCAGTAGGAACACTCTCCGTCGTCATCGAACGCGACACCAGGGATCGAGGTGTCGTATAGGCAACGCACACAGGCCCGGACGCGTACCTTGACGCTCGTGTTGCCGCTGACGAGGCTCAGTTCTCTGGCTTCGGTCATGCTCATCCCGACTCTACGTGTGACCCGTCGGCTACTTGGAAGAGTCTCTCGATCTGCGAGCGCGGCGGGTAGTTGATGAGGACACCGCGCTCCCTGCCCTGGAACACAAAGAGGCTACCCGCGGCCACTGCTGACGCACCGGATTCGAGTACCGGTAGCGCTAATTCGGCGCGTCGGCCTGCACCTCCGTGGGCGACAACGGGCACATCGACCGCTTCGGCGACCTCGGCAACCAGTTCGAGATCGAAACCTGCACCTGTGCCCTCTCGGTCGACGGAGGTGACGAGTATCTCCCCCACGCCCAGATCGACGGCCCGCCTCGCCCAGGTTGCAGGGGAATCGGCGACCACCTCGCTGTTGCCGTGGACCACGACCTTGCGTACGTCGGACCCACCGCGCACGTCGACAGACGCGACGACGGCCTGACTGCCGTACCGGTTGGCTGCCGATTCGACGACACTCGGCTGGTCTGCCAACAGGCTGTTCACGACTACCTTCTCGTAGCCGGATCGAAAGACGCCACCGATCTGTTCCATGGTAGTGAGACCGCCACCGTAGGCGAGCGGAATGAAGCACTCTTCTGCGTAGTGCTGCAACAGGTCGAATGACCGTGGGACCCGGCTCTTGGCTGCCACGATGTCGAGGATGATGATCTCGTCCACCACGAACTCGTTGAAGATGCTGAGCACGTTGACCGGATCGCCCACGTAGACGGGATCGCTGAAGCATCGGGTCTTGACGAACCGCCCATCGGCGATCAGGAGGACCGGGATCACCCGCGGTTCCACCTGCATCAGAATCCTCGTAGGAAGTTGCCCAGGAGCGCCTTACCGTAACGGTGGCTCTTCTCGGGATGGAACTGCACGCCGAGGACATTCTGACGTGCCACAGCCGATACGAATAGGGAGCCATGCGTTGAAACACCGATGATGTCCCCGTCGTCCTCCGGGACGGCCGCGTAGGAATGGACGAAGTAGAACCTCGCGTCAGCGCCGATTCCCTCGGTGAGGCCGTGCGGCCGGCAGTGTTCAAGCCGCGACCAGCCCATGTGCGGAATCCTCACCGGACCGACCGGGGAATCCACCGGCAGTCGTCTCACCACACCGGGGATCAGCCCAAGCCCCGCAACGACGCCTTCCTCGCTCGAGTCGAACAGGAGTTGCATACCGAGGCAGATTCCCAGTACCGGCACCCCCTCCTCGGCACGGAGTCGGAGCACCTCGACCAGACCGGAGCCGTGAAGGCTCGCCATTGCAGCGTCGAACGCCCCGACGCCTGGCAGGAGCAACCTGTCTGCGCTAGCGATCATGCCGGGATCACCTGAAACGACCGGATCACCTCCGAGACGGCGGCACATGTTGACCACGGAGCCGACATTGGCGGTTTCGGTTTCCACGACAACGAGGCTCATTGTTGCAGCCAGCCCCCCTTGGTTCGTCGGCGCTTACCAGTCAACCGGACAGAATCCTTCCATCCGAACCAGCACGAGTAGATGCCCACTATTGGTCGGTCGGATACACGCAGCGAACATCAACACCACCACCCTCAACGCTTCCGATCGGAACCGCCGGACTACCAGCCACGATTGTCCGATCGGGAACATCGGCGTTCACAAAGCTGTTAGCCCCGACAATGCACCGAGATCCAATGATGGTGCCGGGAGTGACAACCGACTGGCTACCGATATAGGTCCCATCGCCGATGTTGACAGGAGACCGCTGAGCCCCAGCCTGACCCATCGACACGCAACGTAGTGCCGTGTCATGGGTAAATATGTGCACCCCCGCGGAGACATCGCAGTGGCTGCCAATGGTCAACGCCGCGCCGGAACCGTCAAGGATCACGAAGGGTCCGATCCATGTCTCCTCCCCGACAGCGACGCTGCCAAACACATGTGCAGAATCGTAGACACTGGAACCCACACCAAACCCAAGTTGGTCTGCCCTCTCCCAGCGGTCGAACAGGGCATCTGCGAACGGAAGGCTCCGGTCCCACCGACGACGAAGTTCCTCGTCAACCACAGCCCTAAGGACCCTCAGATCATTGTGGAGTTGGTTCATGTAGTCACAATCAGGCTCATCAGGTGAACGACAGTTCGCTTGGCAATGGTATCTGTGCCTTTTCTGCAGTAGTAACGACCAACTCAGCCGCCTAGATCAGTCCATACCGGGATATCTTCAAATACCTCTCAGTTGCCAGTTAGGCCAGCCCCAGTGCAGCGAGCATCGACTCACATCTTCTTGCCACAACACGGCGATCATGGTGCTCAAGCACCCACTGACGCGACGCATCTCCGATTGCCTCCCTACGGTCGGTGTCTGTTAGAAGGGCAATCACATCGCAGACCTCCTTTACCGTCTGAGCCTGGAGGAACGGGTGCCCATCGGGATACATGGACGCCATTGCGTCTGCGGAGACGTGGTTCAGCACCGACTTGCCGCAGGAGGCCCCCTCTAGAGCAATCAAACCATACCACCCACCGAACTCGTCAACGACCAGATCCGCCGAACGGTAGAGATCGGCCAGTTCGCGCCAGGTAAATCCGGCCGATGTCCCGCTACTGAGCCACTCGACAAGATCAAACATACCCAGTTCATGGATGAGTCGCCGTGCCGACTCCTGGTCGGGCGAACCCCCCCGGTCAAGGAGAACCAGCCTTGAATCGACTCCCTGATCTATGGCATCGGCGAAGCCCCGTAGAAGGATGTCGTTTCCCTTCCATTGTCCAGTCTCGACAAGGAAGGGATCTGGTGTGAACATCATCCGGGCAGGATGGAATATCGTTAGTCCTTCGAATCCGTCGATTGCCTCCGCTGACTCAATATGGGGCGTGAAAACGCTCGTGTCGATCGACTGCGGCAGGTCGGCACTCAGCACGCATCCGAGGCGCTCCACCGCACGTTCGAACGGCATGAAAGGAGCACCCCAGATACCTGTTGCTGCCCGAATGCCACTCCTTAGCCGAGCGGCAACAATCGCCGCAGACAGGTCACCTGACCCCCTGGACCTGGCCGAACGTGATCGGATCGGGAACGGACCGCATGTGAGATCCCATCCGGTCGGAATAAAGAAGAAATTGGTACCGGCATGCTGCGCAAAGATCGGTCCAAGTTCTGTCACCAGTGCGACGTCGAACTCCGCGAGCAACCTGGTTATTGGCGCGGTTCTGGGTCTCATTATTGCAGTACGGGTAGCCCACGGACCTACATGGGCGAAACTCGAATCGTTTACGAGAGGTTCATCAAGAAGAGACCGCGGCAACGTCTCCTCGTCCAGGAATAGCTGCACATCGTTGGCCGAATTCTCCCTAAGTCCCACGGCCAACTGGAACATGAATGGCCCGTACAGCGCTATCCTCATTCGACGTTTGACACTCTCAGAGCCCCACAGGGAAAAGAACTCGGCTCAACACGTAGACGCAGAGTCCTGGATCCCGGCTCACGATGACCCGAGAATCAACGCCAGAGTCTCAACAATCCTGTCCACCTGGGATACAGCCATACGGGGAATCACGGGGAGGGTCAATGTACGGCCGGCGAATCGGGCCGAGTTAGGTAGGTCATCTCGAAGCGGCCGCCCATCGGAAAACGCCGGATGCTGGTGGCAGGCGTACGTTCCTATAGTTGTCTCGATGCCGCCTTCGGCCATCCCAGCGATAACCACATCGCGATCAATACTGTCATCAAGCACGACCACATAGGACTGGTAAGACCAGGTGGTACCCGGCACTGCCGTCGGAATCCTCACCCCCTCCAAGTCGGCGAGCGCTTCGTCGTATCGGTTCGCCGTCGTTCGTCGATCACGGAGAATCTGATCGATGCGTCGCATCTGTGAGAGACCAAGAGCGGCGGAAATCTCGCTCAATCGGTAGTTGAACCCTGGCTCGACGAATTCCAGCGTAGGCCCCGGAGTCCTGCGTGATCCGTGATTCCGCAAGAGCCTCAACCGGTCAGCCAGCAAGGAGTCATCGGTTGTAACCATGCCTCCCTCACCGCACGTCACAACCTTTCGTGGATGGAAGCTGAAGCACCCCATGTCGCCGTGTGCCCCACACTCCCTTCCACCACGGGACGCACCCAGTGAGCAGGCCGCATCAACGACCAGTCGAGCCCCCGACTCGGCGGCGAGTCGCTCGAGCGACGTGTGGTCCGCCGGCTGGCCGAACGGGTCCACCGGCATGATCACCCGCGTCCGACCACTAACCAGCGTTTGCGCGTGCTCCGGATCCATCGCGAAGTCGTCAGCACCCGAGTCGACGAAGACTGGAGTGGCGCCCGTCTGGATCACGGCGTTCGCCGTGGCTGGGAACGTGAAGTCCGACAGCAACACCTCGTCGCCCGGTCCCACCCCCAAGACTGTGAGAGCGAGGTGCAGTGCCGTCGTAGCGGAGGTCGTCGCCACTGCGTGTTCGACGCCTACATGGTCTGCGATCGACCTCTCGAAATCGACGGCGAACGGACCGGACGTCAATATGCCAGTCGTGACTATTCGCTCGAAGTCATTCACGACGTCACTGAACTCGATGTCCGGGATGATTATCGGGATGCGGCTATTCACGATCCATCCGCCGAACCCTGGAGCCGTCCCTGGATTGCCCAGACCAGGTCAAGCGCTCTAAGCGCTCCGCGACCGTCGACCTCGTTGTCATGGGTGCCGCGTACAACGCCCAGAAAATGCTGAAGTTCGGCGACAAGGGGTTCGGTCCGACGGACAAAAACCCGCTTGGTGTCGACGTCTAGGGCATACCTGCCTTCGGAGGCATCTGAGCCATCGACGCCGATGCGACCTTGGCGGAAGATAAGTAGTTCCTGATTTGGGTAGTCGACCGTGAAGAACCGGTCCTTGGTGGTCACCTCGAGCTGTCGAATCTGGTTCTGGGTGATCCGGCTCGCCGTGAGAGATGCCAGCCGGTCGTCCTGGAACGACAATAGAGCGGTGACATGGTCGGGGCCACTGGGGCCTGTAACAGCACGCGCTTCGATGCTGTCGATGTCGTCTCCCATCAAGAAGAGCATGATGTCGAGGTCGTGGACCATGAGGTCCATTACGACGTCGATGTCGGTGACGCGCCCGCTGACTGCACTCATCCGCCGCGTATTGGTGACGAGAACCAACTCGCCCTCCAGGAGTTCCTTGAGCTGGCGAACAGCCGGGTTGAAGCGCTCAATGTGACCGACCTGGAGTACCACGTTCGCCGAGTCGGCGGCATCCACAAGCAACCTTGCCTGTGTACGGTCAAGGGCAAGCGGCTTCTCGATCAGGCAGTGGACGCCTCGCTCCATCAGGGCGCAACCGACCTCGGCATGTGAGGCCGACGGGGCAGCGACAATCGCGGCGTCGACATGCGGTAGGTCCGAGATCGAGATGACGGACCGACATTCGAACGTCGCGGCCACTTCGTGGCACCTGGCTGCGTCCGAGTCAACCACCGCAACCAGGTCGACTCCCTTCATCGCCGCCAGACACCGTGCGTGGTTCCGCCCCATCTCGCCGACTCCGACGACCGCGACCGACAGGCGCTGCGCAGGACCGGATGAACTCATTGCTCACCCCACTGGACCGGGTTGTCCTGATCGGTCAACAGGCGGACAAATCGTGCCGGGTTCCCGACGACCAGTGTCCGAGCCGGCACATCACCGATGACGACCGAGCCGGCGCCGATGACAGCACCCTCCCCTATGGTCACACCACAGACGATGGTGGCGTTCGCACCAATCGATGCACCGTTGCCGACAACGGTGGGGGTGACCAACCACTCACCCACCGCACTGGGGTGGAGATCATTGGTAAACGTGACGGCTGGCCCGATGAACACTTCATCTCCGATTGTGACGCCATTGTAGACGTTTACACCGTTCTGGATCTTGCATCGGTCACCTATCACCACCCCGTGATCGATGTAACAGTGCTGACCAATTGAGACACCGGCGCCGATACAAGCCGACTCCCTCACCTTCGTCCAGTTCCAGATCCTGGATCCCTCGCCGATCGATGCAACAGGGGAGATGTCGGCCGTGGGATCTAAGTAAGTCGAGGTCATCAGCCCGCCAACGCATAATGGAACGCAGAGACGATGCGGTCCTGAACCGACTCGTCAAGGTACGAATGCATGGGAAGGCTCATCACGCGTGATGAGGCCAACGACGCAACCGGAGTTCCATCCAAAACCACCGGGCAGGCACAATACGCGGCGTTCAAGTGGACGGGGTGGGGATAGAAGACGAACGTGGGAATGCCAGCCTCGGCCATTCTTGAGCGAATGACCTCACGCCCCTCGACCTCGACGGTGTACTGAGCCCACACTGGTTCCACGCCCGCCTCCGCTATCGGTGGGGTGACGAGACCAGCCACCGCCTCGGAGTAGCGTGCCGCCACCTGCTGCCGACCCTTGATCTCGGCGTCGAATACTTCCAGTTTGGCCAGGAGCACCGCCGCCTGAAGAGTGTCGAGGCGACCGGTGAGGCCGACCCGGTCATGGCAACTCGACTTGGCATCGGCTCCGTGGTTCCGTATCGAACACAGCACCGATGCCAACTGGTCGTCGTCGCAGAACACGGCTCCGCCATCACCATAGGCGCCCAGCGGTTTGGAAGGATAGAAGGAAGTCGTGGCAATGACGCCACGAGCGATGCCGCTGCGATCATCGCGTGTCGCACCCAGAGACTGAGCACCGTCAACGACGAGCCACGCATCGTGTCGCTGTGCAAGCAGTTCGAGTTCACTGCTTCTAGCCGGGTGGCCAAAGAGGTCCACGGCGATGACTCCTACTGGAGATGGGCCAGGAAGTTCCCAGGCCAACTCGGCAGATTCTGGATCCAGGTTGTACGTAACCGGATCAACATCGGCGAAAATCGGCTCTGCGCCGACCAATCGCACCGCCTCCGCGGTCGCAACGAAAGTGAAGTTAGGGACGACCACCCGATCACCGGGACCCACCCCCAGTGCCATCAATGCCATCTGCAGCGCGTCCGTACCCGACGCGCAGGTCACGCAGTGCCGTCGCTGGGCGCGTGTGGCAAGCAGGTCCTCCAACTCGAAGACCTCAGGACCCATGATGTAGGAGCCGTGTTCCAAGACTCGGGAGATCGCCCTCTGGATCCGGTCGCCGAGGGTCCGCTGTTGGGCCGCCAGGTCGACGAATGGGATCGTGGACATCAGTCGGCCGCCTGGCGGAGGCGGTGATCGTCACGCCAGTCGATGAGCTCCCGCAGTCCGTCGACCAGGCTTGTCTCTGCCACGAAACCAAGGTCAAGCCTGGCGGAGGCCGGATCACCTATGCGGTTGCGGACGAACGACACCTCGTCTGGTTGATAGTCGATGTCTACCTGTTGGCCTCTTAGTTGGATAAGCATCGCCGCAAGTTCGCTAATGGAGGTTCTGGTGCCAGTACAGACGTTGTAGAAGCGGTCGACGACGTCAGCCTTCATTGCCGCCACGTTCGCTCGAGCGCAGTCCCGGACGG
>Ga0187827_10002955_pt1 | contig 22608 bp, 20 predicted proteins | sample ETNtaG_39_FD_167969 | JGI IMG/M metagenome (GOLD analysis project Ga0187827, IMG submission 167969) | Marine microbial and viral communities from oxygen minimum zone, Eastern Pacific Ocean - ETNP2014_SV_150_PacBio MetaG (Illumina Assembly) | ecosystem: Environmental > Aquatic > Marine > Hypoxic... | reverse complement strand
AGACCGTCCCGTTGTTGCCATTCTGGGTGACGGTAGTTCGCTCTACAGCCCTCAGGCGTTATGGTCTGCCGCCCACTTGAACCTCCCAATCATCTTTGTCATGCTCAACAATCGCGGCTACCGTATTCTTAAAGAGCGTCTGATCGCGTTTCACGATGACGACCGATTTATCGGGATGGACTTCGACGCACCCGCAATCGATCTTGCCGGACTTTCCCGCTCACTCGGTGTTGAAGCAGAAACGGTCACTAACCCAAAAGACTTCGAGCAAGCGCTCAATACCGCCCTGAAGGATGCCAGGCCGCGGTTGATCGAAGTCATGGTTGAACCCGGGCCACAGCGTCCCGGAAAAAACTGAGGTGGTGCTCGCAAAACTCCAGCAGGAATGCCGTCTTGATTAGAGCCGTATTGTTCGATCTGGGAGGTGTCGTTCTGGAATCGCCACTCAATGTCATTGCCAACTTCGAGAAAACAATGGGACTGAGCAGCGGGGCAGTTAACCGAGTCATCCTTCAGGGTGGTGATACGGGTCCTTGGGCCTGTCTTGAACGGGGTGAAATCTCGATGGCAGATTTTTGTCAGGAGATCGATGCTCGTTCAGAAAACGCTGGCACACCCATCTCCGGTCAGCGCTTAATGGCCTCCTTCGATGACATGGCAAGCGTTCGACCACGGATGATAGAGCTGGTGCGCAAGCTAAAACGACGTGGCCAGACGGTTGCTGCGCTGACCAACAACTGGCATTCCGGCGGTCTCCTAGAAGATCGTTTTACACAGTTACGAGAGGAATTCGATCTCATGGTCGAGTCCTGGAAGGTGGGGCTACGTAAGCCAGAAGTCGCCATCTACGAGTTAGTGCTGAGTCGCCTTGGCACACGGGCGGAAGAGACCGTCTTTCTTGATGACTTCGGCATTAACCTGAAGCCCGCACGCGCCATGGGCATGCGAACGATTAAGGTTGGATGTGTCGAAGACGCGATCGACGGGCTTTACGAGGTGTTTGGCGAGCTGCTTTGAAATGTTAAGGGAATCGTTGTGAGTCAACCCCATCACATGGTGGACTACACCGCGGCATGTGATACACACGATCTCGAAGTGCCTGCGAATTTCAATTTTGGGCGCGACGTCATCGATCGATTAGCCCAAGACGAGAAACATGTCGCGCTCGTGTGGTGCGACAAAGACGACAACGAGCGCACTTTGTCGTATGCCGATATCGCCTCGGCTTCAAACCGTGTTGCTCACTACCTGCGATCACAATCTATTCGCAAGGGCGATCGAGTTGTGATCATGCTACCGCGCATCCCGGAATGGCAAATCTGCATCGTTGCCTGTCTCAAACTCGGCGCTATTCCCATTCCCTGTATCACCATGCTGTCAAAAAAAGACGTGCACTACCGAGTGCAACATGCCGGTGCAGTTGCCGCCATCACCCTATCTTCAGAGATAGTCAAGTTTACAGGCTGTGATCAGATGCTTCGGGCCCGACTCGCCATCGGCAGTAGCGATGCGCCATGGGATGACTTCTCGATAATCAATCAATTTCCCGGAACATTCAATAGTTGCGACATGGAGCGACTCGATCCCGCCATTATGTACTACACCTCTGGTTCAACTGGACAGCCCAAGGGGGTATGTCATCCAGCACAGAGCCTTTTTACCTGGCGTTACTCTGCTCACTACTGGTTGTCCTTAACTGATCGGGATGTCATGTGGTGCACAGCAGACACCGGTTGGTCAAAGGCCGGTACCAGCATTTTGTTTGGACCATGGAGCCAAGGCAGTACGGTGTTCTTTTATGATGGACCGCTTGAACCCAAACGTCGTTTCGAGCTTATTGAAAAATATAAGGTGACCGTATTTTGCGCCGCTGCTACAGAACTCCGTCAACTGATTCGCGAGTCGGTCGACGAGTTTGATTTGTCTTCGCTTCGGCTGACGGTCTCCGCTGGCGAATCGGTAAACCCTGAAACACTCGATGCTTGGAAAGCCTTGACCGGAGTCCCACTACTCGACGGTTATGGCCAGACAGAAACCCTAATGACAGTGCTCAACTACCCGGGTATGTCAGTAAAGCCGGGTTCCATGGGACGAGCCTTACCCGGTATTCGGACTGCCATTCTGCTGGAGTCGGGAGAATTAAAACACACCGGCGACGAAGGTGAACTTCTGATCGGTCTACCCAACACACAAACCATGCTCCGTTACTGGAATGATCCTGTGAAAACTAAAGCCGCTCTGCTCACGAGAAATGATCAAACGTGGTTCAAGACGGGTGACCATATTGTACAAGACAACGATGGCTATTTATTTTACCGCGGACGCACTGACGACATTATCAGCTCCTCCGGCTACCGCATCGGGCCACAGGAGGTAGAAAACGCATTGATTGAACATCCTGCAGTGCGCGAAAGCGCAGTCATCGGGGTACCCGACGAAGAACGGGGTGAAATTGTTAAAGCATTTGTCATCTTGAACGATCCTAATGCCGCCGGCCCACAACTGGTCGATGAACTACAGAAGCACACCAAAGCGACTACCGCACCCTACAAGTATCCCCGACAAATTGAATTCGTCAGCATCCTGCCAAAAACAGTCAGCGGGAAGATTCAGCGCCAGCTGTTGCGTAAACACGCAGCGCGTAAGTGATCGATAAACTGGGTATTGACTACTTTTCAACATAACATTGGATCCGCACATGACAACAACATCCACACCTCCCTTACTCGGCTATGCCGATCGACTATCCGCCAGACCAGGCGAGAGCGTGGCAGTAAAGGTCAGTTGCACGCTCGAGGAAGACTTCCGTGCGAGTCTCGTTCGCATTATCTGCGCCGATCCAAACCCCTCAGGTCCGGGCATCATAGAGGAATCCGTCCCTGCCAATTTCGCAGCGGGCTACCCGGCACGGGTACAACCCTTTACTCCAGGATCGTACGCGCTCATTTCACTGAGAGACGATCTGACACTGCCAACAACGATGACAGTGAGTGCGATGATCTGGCCGACAAAACCTGGACATTCTGAACAAGCGGTTATGTCGTTCTCGAAGCGTAATAACCCTAGGACCTGGTTCGTGCTGGGTGTTGACGACACCGGCCATGGGTTTTGCCGAATTCTCCTGGCCGATGGCTCATCAGCCCAAGTAACGCTGCTAACAACCCTACGCGAACGAACCTGGACTCGACTGTGGGCCGCCATCGACACAGACACCGGCCAACTAACGGTCGGTAGTCATAACGAAGGACGGGGGGAAACCAACACAGCGACGCTTGAAACCAAGGCCGCGGACAACACCACCGGGAAAGGTGAAATCCTCATCGCAGCGACTCGCACTGAAATTCCTGCTTGCCATTTCAACGGAAAGATCGACTCACCCATGATCTATGATCATTACCTCGATCAAGCTTCACTGCTTGACGAAGCCAGTGATCCGACAGAGCACTTATTTGCGCGTTGGGATTTCAGTGTTGGGATGAGCACCACACAGATTCACGACATCGGCCCCCACGGCCTCAACGGATCGCTGATCAATTACCCGGCCAGAGCCATGACGGGGTGGAATTGGGACGGGTCTGAAATGTGCTGGCGCCATGCCCTTTGGCAATACGGCGCTATTCATTTTCACGACGACGATATCTATGATTTCAATTGGGAGACGGACTTCGTTTTTGATGTTCCCGATCAGCTTAAGTCGGGCGTCTATGGAATCCGTCTTACCCATGGCGACCACGCTGACACCATACCGCTTGTCGTCTGCCCACCGCGCGGACAACAAGCCGCCCGGCTATGCGTATTGATTTCTACATTTACCTGGACCGTCTACGGCAACCACGCACGACCGGACTACAACGCGAACTGGCAGGACAAGATAAAACAATGGAATGCCTATCCATGGAATCCTGCTGCATTTCGACACTACGGTCTTTCAACCTATAACTTTCACAGCGATGGCAGCGGCATTTGTCACTCGAGTCACCTTCGACCGTTGTTTAATCTGCGACCCGGCTACTTAACTTTTGGTGCCAGCGAGTGTTCGGGGCTACGTCACTTCCAGGCTGACAGCCATCTCACGGCATGGCTGGAAGCCAAAGGCTATGACTACGATGTGATTACCGATGAAGCATTGCATGAAGAAGGCCCTGAACTGCTTACCCCTTATGCTGCCGTCACGACGGGCACACACCCCGAATACCACACACGCGAAACGCTAGATGCATTGCAAGCCTATCGCGATCAAGGTGGGCATCTTGCCTATCTTGGGGGCAACGGCTTTTATTGGCGGGTCGCACTGCACCCTGAAAACAAGGGACTGATTGAGATCCGTCGCGCAGAAGGTGGCATTCGCGCCTGGGCGGCAGAACCTGGCGAGTATTACAGTGCAATGGATGGCACTTATGGCGGTCTGTGGCGACGTAACGGCCGCCCTCCACAACGCCTTGCCGGCGTCGGATTTTCTGCCCAAGGCACTTTCTCTGGCTCTTATTATCGCCGCACTGCGGCAAGTTACGACCAAAATGTTGCATGGATGTTCGATGGCATCGAAGACGAGATCTTGGGAGATTTCGGGCTGTGTGGGGGCGGTGCTGCCGGTTTTGAACTTGATCGCGTTGATTACCGACTCGGCTCGCCGGAGAACACCGTGGTTCTCGCCTCATCAGAAAATCATGATGACTCGTTTGTTCTGGTTCCCGAAGAACACCTAACGCATATCACGAACTGGCCCGGCGAACCGGCAGAACAACTCATCAGGGCCGATCTAGCTTATATTGAAACCGAGACGGGTGGCGCTATCTTCTCCACCGGCTCCATCACGTTCTGCGGCAGCCTGCCGGTGAACAACTTTCAGAACAATATCTCAACGCTACTTGATAACGTGTTTCACCGCTTCCTAACCAACTAACGACGGTGTGCGATACCACCTATACGGCCAACGCCATGCCATCGGTCGCTGGATCAGCACCACCGCTCCAAACACCGTCATCGATACGTATGCCGTGAACCCAACCAAACGCATATGACTGCGCCCAACGAATGATCTCGTAATTCATGGCCTCAAGTTCTCGCGTCACAAAACGGGGGATCCGATTACTAACATCGATCGGTGTACTGGTTCCAGAGAAACGTGGCGCAATCACGGCATCCGTCATCGGCATGTCGAAATCAATCAAATTAAGCAGCACCTGGAGCACACCCATCGCAATCTGCGTGCCTCCCGGCGCTCCGATCACGATAAATGGCTCATCGTTTCGAAACACGATAGTCGGGCAAAGAGATGAGAAGCGACTCTTGCCTGGGGCGAGGCTTCCCGCACGACCCGGCCTTGGGTCGAAAACACCCATACAACCGTTGTACATGAATCCCAGCCCGTCTGTAATCACACCTGATGGCATGCCGAGCGAGTGTGTCATCGAAAAGGCATTGCCCTCCTCGTCGATGACCGATACTTGTGTGGTGTCCTTTGATTCAGGAACACGCGCCAATCGCTCAACTCGGGCTTGTTCACCATCGCGTATTAACGCTGCCAGCGTCGCCGCATAACGCTTCGATGTCAAACGTTCTAAGGGAATATCGACAAACGCCGGATCGCCCACGTGGATATCCTTGTCGATCGTCGCCCGCTTCATTGCCTCACTGACGATACGAATATATTCGACCGAATTGTGCCCAACATCACTTAGATCAAAATGCTCAAGTACGTTCAGCATTTGGATTAACATAATGCCGCCACCCGGTGGCTGATTGGTAGCAACCTGTAGCCCTCGATAATCTCCACGAAGGGGTTTACCGTGACACGTGCTGTAGTCCGAAAGATCCTGTGCCGACAACAACCCCCCATTCGCCATCATGTCACTTGCAATATGGCCCGCCAATTCACCCGTGTAGAAATCTTCCGCACCGCGTGCAGCGAGGTGTCGCAAGGTATCCGCCATCTCCGGGTTATTCAATCGCTCACCAACCCGCTTCAGTGAACCGTCCTTATTGAAGTAAATCTGTCGTCCGGATGCAGTCAATCCCAAACGTTCCGCTGACAGCACTCGACCGGATCCGTCGTCGGTTGTCCACCAATTGTAAACATGGGGGCGCACGATAGCCCCGGTCTTTGCCTCAGCAATCGCCGGCTGCATCACATCGGCCCACGACAATCGTCCCCACGCCTCTTGCGCTTCAGCATAGGCTTTAAGGCTGCCCGGCACAGTGATGGATTGATAACCCACATCGTTAACCCGGCCTTTCAGGATGAACCCAAAGCCATCCCGTGTCTCACCCTCAATCAGATCACTCCACATGTCGTCCCGCGTCGCAGCGGGAGACTTTCCGTGAAAGTCAATACATTCGTGTATGGCCCTACCAGGGAGATACGCCTGCAAACTGCCAAAACCGGCAATGCCGGTCATTTGGGGATCAACGACACCCTGAACCAGAGCACAGGCGATCCCCGCATCAACCGCATTGCCACCTTCCTTGAGAATAATCGCTCCCGCTTCCACCGCCTCAGGCTGGGGCGCTACGACCATGCCGTGGGTCACGACAGCACAACCTCCGACAGGTCTGTCACTCGCATAATGATGACCAAGCTAATGACCCCAACGCAGTGCCACTGGGTCTAATGCACGGGCAAGTTCGAGCAGTCCTTGACGGGTTACCGGAGGTAACACCGTCAACGGGTGGCGAACGGCATCACTGGCAATAACGCCACCTTCCTGCATAATGGTTTTGGTGGCACGCAATCCACACTGGCGGTTTTCGTAATTAATCAAAGGCAAAATACTCGCGTACCGAGCGCGGGCCTGGTCACGACGCCCATCGAAAAAATCACTAAGCACGGGTTTGATTAAATCTGGCAACGTAGCACTTGGCATCGTTCCCGTCGCACCGGCCTCTAGATCTGCCATCAAAGTAATCGCTTCTTCACCATCGAATGGGCCTTCAATAACACCTTCGCCAACCGCGATCAGAGCGCGCAGTTTGTCAGCCGCCGCAGGCGTCTCTATCTTGAAATAACGCACCTGTGGCAATTCTTGCGCCAACCGAGCCAGAAATGACACCGTCAGCGTGACTCCGCTCAAAGGCGCATCCTGCACCATGATGGGGATATCGATCGCCTCGGCTACTGCAGAAAAATGCTCTAACGTTCCGGTTTCGTCCGCGCGCAGTGCGGCCCCATGGTAGGGCGGCATCATCATCAACATCGCAGCGCCTTCCCCGGCTGCTCGCCGGGCACGTGCAATGGCAACATGGGTACTGAAATGACTACAAGTCACGATGACCGGCACACGACCAGCAACGTGCCTAAGACAAACTTCAAGCAATTTGTCTCGCTCCTCATCAGACAACAAAAACTGTTCTGAGTAGTTGGCCAAAATACAAATACCGTCAACGTTCTGATCAACCATGCAGTCAATGACCCTGCGTTGGCCGTCGAGATCTAGTTCACCGCTCTCCGTAAATGGTGTTGGCGCAATAGGAAACACGCCCGAATAAAGTCTCGCTTCAGATTTAGTCATTAAGGATTCTCTGGCAATTCAAATGGGCTTAGGCATTGGTCATCGGATCAAAGCCCCAGCTAAAAAACGGCACGCCGCCGTCATTCGTGACCTGCACCACTTCTTCTACCCAAATACGTTCAGTTTCCGCACCGGGGTAGAGAATATGCAATGGCACCACCATGCCCGCCTCAAGACGCCAATCGACATTCGGTGTGCCATCAGCGGTTACCTGTTCCAGGTCCATGTGACTGAGTCCCAGTCCATGAAAAAAGATTAAAACAGAATCTGCTGAAACCACACCGGCCTTGCGATAGACCGACCGACCCAGTGCCTGCAGTTCGCTGACCCGCACACCAGGGCGCATCGCTTCCATTACTACTGCTGCTGCCTCCGAGGTTGCCACAGCATAGCGCCGGGCGTTGCCTACAGGTTGCCCGTCAACAATCCAGGTTTTACCACCATCCCAACAGTAAAGATCAAGTGTGCCGTGACAATCGAACATGACATGCAATCCTTGACTCACTTCGAAATCTTCGAGCCCAGTCTGCAGCATTACGGTCGAATCAACTCCCTGGGGGTGGCCCCAAATCATCGCACCTGGATCACGTACGAAACCACCTAGACCGACAGCGGCACAATGGTACACATGGTTAAATTCCCGCCACGTCATACCACGCTGCCAATTCGCGATCGATTGCTCAATTGCTGCCTGGTTAAGTGCTGTTGATCGCTTAAGCATTGTCACCTCGTGCTCGGTCTTCACCGCACGCGCATACATCATGGGATCGTAGCCATCGACCACCTCCACACCATCCAATCCCAATTGAAAACCGAAACGCATATCATCAAATGCGACCCGGCCCCGCGATAACCCAAGATCAGTAAGCGCTCCCTGGCAAGCTGCTGACATTGAATCGGAGAAATTTTGTCGAACGCTTTGAGCCCAGCCATTCTTTCCCGAAGCGGGTGAAATAAATCGATCGATGTCATTTTCTGCCGGGGGAAGATCCAAGGGCAGCATGACTGCTCGAAATGATCGTATATCAGCAATCCAAGTCGGTTGGCTCATCAACGAACTGACGTAGTAATCGGCCAGCAACAGCACAGGCTGATCCGGGGCATGGCGTGAAATGACCACCGCATAGGGACGAGGTTCGTCAGATTTGTGGGCAATGCCACTGAAGCCCGACAGGTAATAAACGTTATTGGGCATCGAAACCACGATGCCATCAAGGTTGCGACGCTTCATCCCCTCCAACAGACGCTCGATATTACAAAACTGTTCGGGCAATTTATGTCGAGAAAATCTGGGCCCTTCAACTGGTGTTACGGACATACACTTCTCCTGGAAAAAGAAACTGAGTGGCCAAGACACCTTCTCGTTTTATTCGAACGCAATAAAATCTAGCAGATACGCCGCCGGCGTGTTTTTCAAGGCTGATTGAGTCAACCTAACAACGAATCCCCAACACGGTACGCGCAAATGTCGGATAGGTTTCCCCAATCGCGGCACCAATCGAACCTCGAATCAAGCCAAGTTCTCCGTCAGTAGGGCTCCGCGTGACGGCAACCTCGCCGGCGATATCAAATTCGAACCCCGTATTATCAGTGACCGTTTCGATTGTCTCGCCCGGATGCACGCTTCGCAATCGAAAACCAGGCAACGATTGATCAAAGTCGAACAGGCATCGACTCGTTAACAAGACTCGCGGGCCACCGGGTCGGTATATCCTTTCCTCACTGGTCCCTGGCGCACTGACAAAATCGACCTTTGATACAAGATTGCGTTGACTGTGCGCCAAACTGAAGAGAATGACATTCGGCACCAGAAAATAAAGGTACGCAGAACCAAAAGAGCCGGGAAACCGAACCGGCTGCGCTGGGTAATCCCCAATCCCAACCAGATTAATATTCGCCCCACCATCAATCTGTGCGCCACCGAGAAAAAACGCATCGATGCGACCCTGGGCGGCGCAATCAAACAACTCACGCCCCCCTTCAGTGAAGGTGTTGTGCTGCTCACTGCCCAACACCGATACCCTAAGAGCGGGCGATGTTTCCCTCGCTAACAAAGCACCAGCGCCAGGAATCGGCGACGCTGCCCCCACGGCTACGTGTGAGCGCTCCCGTAATAAATCAGCGATAGTGACGATAAGTAATTCTTCAATGCGGTAACTCACGGCGTACTGGCCGCGGCAGACTCGTGCCCATAAGCACTCAGGTATTCATTAAACCCTTCCATCGTTATTGCGCGACGCACATAGTCTTGCAAGTGGTCGTGGTCAGCGGCGTAACAACCCCAAAGACCGACAGGCCAGGCCCCTTTTTCGACAACCGAAACACCATGGATATACATGCTGGGAATGACACCCGCCGCAGTGCGCTCGTCAGCGAGAAGAGAATCGGAAACGATCTCTTCCACTGTCACCAGGGTGCTCTCAGCGGCATGCGCCATGGTCATTAACTCTCGCCGGATACCCACCCACACGTTGCCATCAGTATCAGCCAGCGGGGCATGAAAAAGTGCGACATTCGGACGAATGGCAGGTAACAGCACGATGGGATCATCATCAGCAAACGGGTTGTTCTGCACAATCCAGTCAGGCCTATAGCGAACAAGATCCGAACCGATAATCCCACGCAGCGGCATAAACGGCAGCCCCTTTTCCGCCGCCTGTAGACCGGCGTGAATCGCCGGACAGGTCGACTCGCGCATATGGATCGAACCCGTGCGCATCGCGTCGGTAAATCGGGGTGCAAGACCATGTTCACCCAGCGTCACGGCAGCAGATTCCAATACTGACACACAGCCTGCTCCGATCAACAAATCGACCTGCAAACCACCTTGCGGTACCGTAATCACCCTAAGGTCTGTAACCCCGCGCTCAATCAACAAACGTACAGCGCTCATGGCGCAGCCTGAATAATCGGGGGGCAACGCAATACTGGTACCGTCTGTTATCCGGGTGACCAGTGTTTCGAGATCCACAACCTCAACCATAGGGTAACTCGCAAAACCGTGGTAAATGCCAAACGCTAGAAATTAGGTTACCAGATCGCGATCAAGCGCGTCGGGTCTGTTTGACTTACACCACCAATACAAAAATAATTGCCGGTGAGCACATCAACAGAGCAATAGGCTATGGCACAGGCACTCAAATCACAGACTTTAGCAACGGTTCCAATGTCCAACGAAGAACGCTCGCTCAGGGTCGACCTTGCAGCAGCCTACCGGCTGGTCGACTATTTTGGCTGGTGTGAACTGATCTACGGCCACCTGACCGCCCGTGTCCCTGGGCCCGAACCCCATTTCCTTATCAATCCCTATGGGCTCAACTACGATGAGATAACCGCGTCTAACCTGGTCAAAATCGACATCGATGGAAAGATTATCGAACCAACCCCACACGCTGTTAACGAGGCGGGATTCGTCATCCATTCCGCTATTCATATGCTAAGCGACGAGACCACTCACGTTGTCATGCACACACATAGCCGCGCGGGCATGGCTATCGCTGCACTGAAGGAGGGCCTGTTACCCATCAGTATGGGTGCAACGGCCTTTTACGATGACGTGGCCTACCATGATTACGAGGGGCCCAGCCTTTATCTAGACGAACGCGAACGCCTGCAACAGTCGTTGGGGAAAAAGAAAACTCTGATTTTAAAAAACCATGGCCTGTTAACCGTCGGCAAAACTGTAGCCGAGGCCTTCATTCGACTTTACCGACTGGAAAGCGCCTGCCGAGTGCAGCTTGATGCCGGAGCCGCGGGCACCTTGGACATTCTTGACGGAGCTGTGGCTAGCAAATCAGGCCGTGATGTAAACCGATTCATGGAACAAGAAGAGACCTTTGGTCAACTCGAGTTCGCTGCGCTGATGCGCAAAGTGGACAAAATAGACGACTCTTATCGGCACTAATGAGTCGACGCAGGGCATTCGCCCGCGGATGGAACGGAATACCTGATTAACGCTCATTCGAATGTTATTTTTATGTGCGCCTAGAAACCGGGCGCAGTTGATCTTCATGATGGTCTGATCCACCTCTAGATGATCTATCATGCTCTGCACGAGACCCACAGGCCGTTGGCCTGGTAACAACATTTTCGACTTATCCTTCCAAGCACGAGTAATGCTGTTCCATCAAAACACATCGATGGAACAGCATTCGACATTACATGACTCGTCTAGGCGCTCAACTGAACGCGTGCGATGATGAACAACCGCGGTCACTGACGCCGTTAGACAATAGCTGGTCAGCACGAGGAGATTGAGTAAAATGTCGGTATCATGATTTCACAAGAGAACCCTTCAATCTGGCAGGATCAGCTGTACGACAGCTTGCGAAGGCACGACATCACTCTCTTCTCCTACGTTCCCGACGCCGGCCATGCGATTATCATCAACCGGTCACTCAACGATCCGAACGCTACTTCGGTGCCACTCACAACTGAGGAAGAAGGCGTCGCCCTCCTGGCAGGCGCTCACCTTGGTGATCAACGTGGTGTGCTTCTGATGCAAAGTAGCGGTGTCGGTAACTGCATCAACATGCTGTCATTGATTGCTATTGGACGATTCCCCTTCGTCACCGTCATCAGTATGAGAGGTGATTTTGGCGAACAAAACCCGTGGCAGTTTCCGATGGGCCAGGGAACACAACCCTGCTTGGAAGCCATGGGTACCCGCTGTTATCGCGTTGAAACATCCAGCGAGGTCGCACCGGCGGTCGACGCGGCCACCGGCATGGCCTATCGTTCGGATCAATCGGTAGCCATCCTTCTGTCACAACGCTTGATCGGCGCTAAGAAGTTCTGACGTGCCATGAAAAACGCTCGAAAAACACAAACTAATGAGGACTTTCTCCTTGACCGGCGAACGGCAGTGCCGGCTGTGATCGGAGAGCCGTCAGATTTTCTTATTATTAGCGGTTTGTCAGGGGCTGCCAGAGACATTGGCCATTTGACCGAAGGAGCACCCAATACCTACCTACTCGGTGGCGCCATGGGCGCGGCGGCCTCGATGGGTCTGGGACTCGCCCTCGCGCAACCCGAAAAGCGAGTACTGATCGTCAGCGGCGACGGTGAATTCCTGATGAACGTAAGCAGCCTGGCGACTATCGGCCACATGCGCCCATCCAATCTTGCCATGCTGTGTATAGATAATGGTCGCTACGGGGAAACTGGCAACCAGGAAAGTCACACCTATCGCACCGCGGACCTCGCCGCGATCGCTCGCGGCTCGGGTATCGATGTGACATTGACGGTCAGATCAGAAGATCAGTTTGAACAGGCCGCACGCGTGTTGAGGAGTGCATCCGGGCCTGCCTTTGTGGTGTTACGGGTCAATGACGGCGCGCCAGCAGACTACGCACGGAACTTCGATGCCGTCGAAACTAAGGCCAACTTCCGTCGAGCATTGCTGGCGGGTTACTAACTAGGATCGACGGCAGAAACTCCATCGCTCAGTTGGGCACAAAGTCATAACGGCCTATCCCTTGAATGATGAGAAATTTGCAGCGCTCACCATCCATCCCCGACACACGGTGTGGCCGCAACGACTCAACAGCCGTGGTATCGCCGGGTGCCAGCACACGCCGCTCGTCAGGGTTCCGCATCTCAACCTGCATCGGCCCTTCAATACAAAAAAACGTATCCGTCACTATGCTGTGATGGTGCCACGGGACACATTGCCCCGCTGCTAGGGTGAGGGTGGAGGTCCTCAGTCCATCGACCTCTGCAATGGCTTCTCGTGCCTCAATTTTGTAATCTGGACTCATTGATGCGATTCCCTTGGCTCTAGATCAACCTATCGGAAATAGGGTGTAATGATTTTGTCCATCCATAAATCCAATTGTTCCATCTCAGGACCAGCAGGCTGAATAGTCACGTGCTGGAGGCCATGACTCTCGAGAAACTTTAATTTCTCCACAATGTCGTCAATACTGCCCACGAGATAACAGCCTTGGAGATGATCCCAATCGCGATTCTTTCCCATAATGGTTTCCATCGGCGCGCGCTGAATCGACAATGCTTTCTTTGAATCCGCTGTATCAACAACATAGCCCGCCTGAACGTGGGCTAATTCCAATGACGCTGGATCCCGACCCTCTGATGCGACGTATTCACGTACCGTTTGGTAATCACGCGCCACCCATTCTGTGCTGCCAGAAGCTCGACAGGTAAAAACATCTGCATGCTTGGCAATTCGCTTGAGCACAGACTTCACCATGTACGGTTGGTCAGGTGAAAGCGGGCCAGGTACGCGGGAACCCCCTGCCACCCACACGGGAAAATATGTTTCCGGGCGAGGCTCAATAGTGACATCCTCAAATTGATAGAACTCACCGTTAAAAGATACGTTCTCTTCAGTCAGCAACAACTTGACAGCATCCAGAATTTCGTCGGTTCGCCGTCCCCGCTCACGCATCGAGACTCCCATAGAGGTAAATTCCGGCTCATTCCATCCCGGCCCGACACCAAAAAAGAAACGCCCACCTGACATCGCATCCAACGTACCTAGCTCTTTCGCCAACAACACAGGATGACGAAGAGGGACAACGAGAATATTCGTGCCAAGAGGTATGGTCTCAGTGGCGCCGGCCGCACAGGCCAGCACCATTAAGGGGTCTAACCATGATCCACCGTACAAACCAGGGGCAGTCAGAAGATGGTCCCATACCGTGAGCGAGTCATAGCCCAGCGCCTCGGCTCGCCGTGCCATCTCTTTGGTGACGCGATACGTCATCTCGTAGTCAAGCCCCGGCCAGGTGTAAGATGGCAGGGTAAAGCCAAATTTCATGTCGACAATCTCCGTAAATTCACCAAGTGCTCATGGTTGAAGTATCGCACGTCTCGTCCCAGCAGCCGACTCGCGAACGGTATCGCCATTTCCAAGTTCCGTGCCACTCCCGCGGTGGCAGAACGCTATGACGAACACCCGCCTCATTCGCGGCGGCCGAATTCTGGACGCCCGCACACATCGTGCCGAGGCGCGGGATATGCTCATCATCGGTGAGCGGATTGCCGACATCGCACCCCCAGGGCTCACCGTGAACGACGAAACCGAGATCGTCAACGCCGACGGGATGCTTTTGATCCCCGGACTCGTCAATGCCCACACTCACGGTCACGGCAGCCTAGCCAAGGGTATGGGAGATCGCTGGACACTGGAATTGTTGCTCAATGCCAATCCGTGGCTAAACGATGGCCAGACACTTGAGGACAAACATCTCGCAGCCAAATTGAACGCCGCGGAAATGGTATTGAAAGGCGCGACTGCGGCCTATGATCTTTTTTTTGAGTTCCCGCAGGTCACTCGAGAGGGAATCGACGCCATCGCCCGTGGATACCAATCTGTGGGCCTTCGTGCCGTAGTGGCACCCATGATGGCCGATCGCACCTTCTATCAGGCGATACCGGGACTCATCGATGCACTGCCGACCCAACAGGCTGATCGTGCACGGTCTTTCAAGCTCAACGAATACCAGAGCAGCATTGAGGTATGTCGGGACCTACTGGCGAACTGGCCCTATGACCGATCACAGGTACGTCCGGCGCTCGCTCCGACTGTTCCTCTGCACTGCAGCGACCCCTTCATTACGGCCTGCGGTGATCTCGCCGAGGAATTCGATGTAGGGCTACACATGCACCTGGCCGAATCAAAGATTCAAGCGGTTTCTGCCATGCAACGCTACGGGAAAACCTTGACTGCTCATCTCGCCGACCTTAATTTTCTTGGACCCCGTTTCACGGCCGCTCACTTCGTTTGGCCTGACGCCGATGACATTTCACGAATGGCTGATGCTGGCTGTTCAGTCGCCCATAACCCCGGAAGTAATCTGCGACTTGGATCCGGCATTGCACCAATTCGCGCCATGCGCGAGCGAGGACTGTGCGTCGGTATCGGGACGGACGGCTCTAGTTGTTCTGACAATCAGAACATGTTTGAGGCGATGCGCATCGGCGCTTTTGCCTCACGCGTTGTTTCGCCTGATCCGGAGACCTGGATCAGCACAGAAGATGTGATCGACATGGCGACGCGAGGGAGCGCTGCCGTGCTTGGTTTTGAAAATGACATTGGACAACTCGCGCCCGGCTATCTGGCTGACGTTGTCTTTCTTGATCTAACCAATATCAACTATGTTCCCCTTAATGACCCAACCCACCAACTGGTTCTAAATGAAGATTCAAGCGCAGTGCACAGTGTGATGATCGATGGAAAAATAATATTGCGCGACCGCAAATTCACGACCTTCGATTACGCTTCTTTGATACGAGAAGCGCAAGACGCGGTCGAACGCCTCCGTCACGGAGCGCATGAGATGCGACAATTTTCCGAAGCCATGGAATCGGCCGTTGGTCGATTCTGTATTGGTCTCGCCCGTGCACCGTATCATGTGCATCGACTATACAACGAGCAAAGCTTTATCTAGCCTGGCCCCCGTGCTGGTGTTTCGAGGACAACTGAATCAGAACAGGGCACCTCGTGCAGTCACCGGCCACAACGCTTCTACCTGTTGCGCCCGAACACCAACATACCAATCGTGAAGGTTGACCGTCGGATCACAATGCCCCGGAATCAGACGCACTTTGTCGCCCAGCGTGTAGCGCTTGCTCGATGCCGATAGTTGAAGATTGCCATGTTCGTCGGACGGCCTCCCATATTCGGTACTCGGGTCATCGGCCATCAATGGCATTCCCGAATCGAATGCCATTGATTTAAGTCCGGCGTCGACCACGACCCGCGCCGGATCAGGCAGGCTCATCACGGTGCTGTAAACAAACAGGCTGTGGCCAAATCCATGTGTCCACTCGTCGTCGCCATCTTCGTTCTGGCCATAATCCGCATCCATAAACAAATACGACCCGGCCTGTAATTCAGTATAGATGCCACTCATTCCCTCGAACTGCCAAGTGCCAGTACCCACACCAGTAACGCGAGCACAAACAATATCCTCTGCAGCCAACTGTGTGGTCGTTTCCCGAACCTGATTCGCGGCGGATTCAATCGCCAAACGTCGCTCTTCAAATTTGCGGATGTGTTGTGCGCGCCCATGGTAAGCCTGTAATCCCCCGGAAAGACAGATGGCTTGAGCTGGCCACTTGTTTAGCCAGTGCAACTGCCGCTGGACCCGGCGACACACCACAACGCCCGCTGCCCACATTAATTTCAACCAGGGTATCTAACCTCACATCATGCGCCACTGCACAATCGTTAAGACTATCCACATTGCCTGAGTTATCGACACACACTCCCAGGACCGCACGTTTCGCTAACTGCACTAAGCGCTCGATTTTTTTCTGTCCGACAACTTCGTTGGTCACAAGAATGTCCGTGATACCCGCGTCGACCAGCGCTTCCGCTTCCGTCACCTTCTGGCAACAGACACCGACGGCGCCGCGGGACATCTGCGCCCGGGCAATGTCTGCAGACTTGTGCGTCTTCGCATGCGGCCTAAACACAACCCCCATCGCGCACACCGCCTTCGCCATGCACTCCATGTTGGCCTCGAACACGTCAAGGTCAATAATTAACGCTGGCGTGTCAACCTCTGCCAGCGCCATACCGATTTCTGCTGGAGGGGAAACCGGCATTAACTTGCACCACCTGACAAGCCCAACAGTTGCCGCGCTTCCGACACCGTGGCAACCGTACCGCCTAGTTCCTTGATAATGCGCACCGACTTTTCCACGAGTGCAACATTACCCGGTGTCTTAACGCCCTTCGCAAGATACACCGTGTCCTCCATACCAATACGACAATGACCACCGAGTAGAAAAGCCTGCGCCAGCATCGGAAATGCCATACGGCTAGCGCCGAAAGCAGCCCATTCGGCGCCTTTTGGCAACATCGAACGGGCATAAGCCAACGACTCTGTTGTCGCTGCCATTCCATAATTAACACCCATGACCAGTTGAAACAAAACCGGCTCACGCAACGTCCCCTCCTTCAATAAATCGTGTGCGATGCGTATGTCGCCCGTGTCAAATACCTCCAGTTCCGGCTTGATTCCCGCACTATAGATCCGCTCTGCCATTACTCGAATTGCTGGTGGATGGTTAATCACCGCACCATCACCGAACCACATCGTATTGAGGTCAAGGCTGCAGATTTCAGGCTTGAGCTGCACCACGTGTTCGGTACGCACCTCTGGACGGGTCAAACTCGTTGCAGGAGCTGCCACCTTAGGGTCGGCGTCCGACGGCACAAAGCGGCCACCGGGACCTGTTGTCAAGTTAATGATGAGATCGGTATCGCTCTCACGAATACGTGTGACTACCTCTCGGTAATATTCCAATTCCATACTCGGCGTCCCCGTCTCAGGATCGCGCACGTGGATATGGCAGATGGCGGCACCGGCATTGGCTGCAGCAATACTCTCACCCGCGATCTCCTCCGGTGTAATCGGTAAATTCGGATTGTGCGCACGGGTCGTAAAGCTTCCGGTTACGGCACAACTTAGGATCGTCGGTCTCATCTCATGTTCCCTTATTTCATTGCCAATTCAGATGGTTAGTCTGAAGATGTGTCGTTAGTGTCAAGATAACTACGGCGTACATCGCGTGCAACTAATTCCACATCTCGCTCTGCCACCGCACCATAACCACCACCACCAGGTGTCTTGATCTGAACCCAGTCACCTTCAGTCAATAAGTAGCCTTCGCCCTTGGAGGTGTGCCTAGGTTCAGTGACCACCCCCCCCTGACTGACTTGAATCTTGTTGGTTGCCCCAGCTCCGCCACCGATCAGTCCAGGTGGTCCGGTGCGACCATGGTCCATTAAAAAGGACGCCTTTCCTTCACCACGTAACAGACGTACTCGATAACTGACACCAAAGCCGCCACGGTGACGCCCGTGCCCGGCAGACCCCTCACGCAGAGCATACTCATCAAACATCAACGGGTAGTGCTGTTCCAATATCTCGATCGGCTGCGTTTTAGAGATGCCGACCGTAGAGCAGCCATTGGTCAACCCATCGCCATCAACATAGCCGCCGTAACCACCACCGGTGAAGAAATACATGATGTAGTCACGGCGCATCTCCGGGTCGTGGCCACCCAATGCAAAATTGCCGCTGGTACCCGCGGGAGCCGCAAACAGACGGTCTGGAATCGCCTGCCCCATCGCACCGAACACTGCCTCCATAATACGTTGCGCCACTTCCGCCGCACACCCTGCTACCGGTCGTGGATATTCTGCGTACAGCACTGTTCCTCGTGGGGGCTTGATGTGGAGGGGCCTAAAGCAACCCGCGTTGATCGGCACTTCGGGGAAAATGTGCTTCATCGCAACGTATACAGCCGACTGCGTCGTTGCCCAGACGGAATTCATCGGTCCCCGGCATGGCGGACTTGAGCGTGAGAAATCGAACTGGGCATCACTGCCATCGATGGTCAGATCGAGCGCAATCTCGAGTGGCTCATCAACCACGCCGTCGCTGTCCATCAATGCGGTAAAACTATAGTGGCCGTCCGGCACGCCAGACAACACCTCACGCATGTGCTGTTCGGAACGTTCCTTAAGTTCAGTAATCGCCGTTTCGACAGTGCCAACACCGTAGCGATCGAGCAGCACGGTCAAGCGCCGTTCGCCGGTTTTTAACGCGCCAATCTGGGCACGGATGTCACCAATTCTTTCTTCGGGTACACGAATGTTGTTCAGAATGATGTCGACCACATCCTGCACAAGCTCTCCATTGCGAACCAATTTGACCGGAGGCAAACGCAGCCCCTCTTGCTGAATTTCTGTTGCGGTAGAGCAGAATCCGCCGGGAACCATGCCCCCAGTATCAGGCCAGTGTCCCGTATTGGAAAGAAAACACCATAATTCATCCCGATAGAAAAACGGCATGATCATCTTAACGTCCATCAGGTGTGTGCCGCCAAGATAAGGATCGTTCTGGATGATCACATCCCCGCGTTCTAGGTCACGTCGCCGCTCTAGTACCGCACCGGTGGCGAATTGCATAACGCCAAGAAATATGGGCAATCCCAATTCTCCCTGCGCAATCATTTCACCATTCTCACGACCGTAAATTCCATTGGATCGGTCAAACGCTTCTGAAATAACTGGCGAGAACGATGTTTTTTCGTGCACCAAATCCATTTCAGAACAAACCTGACGTAAACCGTTCTCAATCACCGCAAGCGTTACCGGGTCTATTGCCATCATTGCCTCCAGAGGGCCATCAGTTGTTGCCACCGACTTCGATCACGAGATTACCTGCATCATCGACTGTCGCCACCGCACCCGGATCAATGACACAAGTAGAATCCGGCTGGACCACGATGGCCGGGCCTGTCACAACTAACCCATTGGTCAACGTATCGCGCTCGAGCAAAGGTGTCTCCAGCCACCGTCCATTAAAATAAACCGGGCGGCTGCGCTCAGCGGATGCCGCGACCTCTGATTCACCAAACAGTGATAAGTCTACGCCCTGCCGAGTCCCAATCACCGTGGTGCGTAAACTAGCGAGCACGGGCTTCATGTCTGCCAAAATAATTTCAAACCGCTCCGCATAACACTCAGCAAACGAAGTCGCTACCCGATCAGCATCAAAACCAGGACTGTCAACACGCACTCGAAAAACGTGACTCTGTCCGCGATACATCAGATCTGCTTCATGAATAACTTCGACACCCGTCACAGGCACCGCATATGACTCAAGCGCTTGAGTGCCTCGCGCCGCCTGGTCGTCAAAAATCTTGTCCGCCTCAGTCGCATCAACTTCGCTCAGGGCGCGCCACAAAGAATGAACATCGTCATGTCGAAGATCCGACAACAGGCACCCCAGGGCCGAGGTAATACCTGGAAAGCGTGGCACTAACACCCGCGGAATACTCAGTTCGCGGGCCAACTCAACTGCGTGTAAGGGGCCTGCACCACCAAAAGCAAAAAGAGTGAAATCGCGCGGATCATGGCCTTTCTCGACCGATACCAGGCGAATGGCCGAAGCCAATTGATTGCCCGCCACCGCCAGTACTGCCGCTGCGGCACTCACGGCATCCAGTGCCAGTGGATCACCAACCGCCCACCCCAGTGCGCCGGCAACCACCTCTGTGCCATGCGCCTGACTAACACCAGCGAACCCCGAGGGTTCGACACGACCGAGCATCAGGTTAGCATCGGTGACCGTGGGCTTTGCACCACCTCGCCCGTAGCACACTGGACCAGGCTCAGCACCGGCGCTTTCCGGTCCCACACGAAGCAGTCCAGCGGCATCAACGCGTGCAATAGACCCCCCGCCAGCACCGATGGTATGAATATCAACCATCGGTACATGCACCGGCACACCATAAGCAAGATCCTTTTCGGCACTGAGTGCCGGTGTTCCACCAAGAATCAAACTGACATCAAAACTGGTGCCCCCCATATCACAGGCAATCAGATTTTCAAATCCAGCCTGCCGACCGATATGGGCTGCTGCAACCGCGCCCGCTGCTGGACCTGACATAACCGTTTGCACAGGTTGGCGCGCGGCAGCAGATGCATTGAGTGTGCCACCGTTGCCTTGCATCACAAGTAATTGACGGTCGTTGCCGGCGTCTTTCAATCGCTGTCCCAACCGTTTTAAATAACGGGCCAATACTGGCTGGACAAACGCATTCACCGCTGCCGTACTGCCGCGTTCGAACTCCCGCACCTCGCGCAAGATCTCGCTGCTGACCGACACATAATCATTAGGCCACATTTGCTGTGCTATTTTCGCCGCCTGCTGTTCGTGCACCGGATTGGCATAGGCGTGCAGAAAATGGATAACCAATGACTCAGCACCCGCATCGCGTAAGCGAACAAGTGCAGCCCGCACCTCAGCTTCGTCTAGCGGCCGCACCACACGGCCGCTGGCATCCAAACGCTCGGTCACTTCGGCTCGTAACTCACGATCGATCAGTGCTTCGAACGAACCGGTCAAACCATAATTGTTTGGCCGGGTCCGCCGACCCAATTCCAACACGTCGCGAAACCCACGGGTGGTAATCAACCCACAGCGAGCACCCTTACGTTCGAGTACCGAGTTGGTCGCAATCGTGGTGCCATGCACTATCGCAACAAGGTCTGCAATTGCTCCGTCGCCTGCATCAAGTCCGGACATCACGGCATCAGATTGGTCAGTCGGCGTCGTCGGCACCTTGGCCACTCGAAATGCGCCTGACTCGTGATCCAGAAACAACAGGTCAGTATTGGTCCCTCCGACATCCACCCCCACCTGCCACTCACTCATTGCAACTGCCTCCTAATCTTGATGCATCGGTGACTCTTGACAATACGGGGCAAGCAACTCAAGAGTCGCTGAGCGCAACTTTGCTATCTTGCCGCGGGTTTCCACAGGTAGGCTACTATACGTTGAACGAATATCAGCACTCCGATAGGCTTATATCAAAACCCTGAAACTTTTCTGGTAAAGGTCCGCCCGCATGAACCAAAGAGCTAATCAACGCGTCGCCTACTATAACGGGAATATCGTGGCAGAACGCGATGTGCGCATCCCTTTCCGTGACCGTAGCTTTCTTTACGGCGACGGGTGTTTTGACATGACCCGTACCTTTAACGGGAGCGTATTCAAACTCACAGAACACGTTGAGCGTCTTTTTGAATCGCTGGCCTATTTGCGTATCGACATTAATTTGTCACCAAGTGAGGTTGTAGAGATCAGTAACGAAGTTCTGTCACGCAACCGGCACTTATTGGATACTGGTGATGACTACTGGTTGGGCCAAAGAATTTCGCGCGGCGTTAAAGCAGTTGGCGACGAGGGTTGGGACGACACTGGGCCAACCATTATCGTTGAGTGTCAGCCTCTACCTTTTCAAGAACGGGCGCACTACTACCGTGACGGACTCAACGTAATCATTCCATCGGTTCGTCGAACACCGCCAGAGATGCTGAGCCCACGCACCAAAACGCATAATTACCTCAACTTGGTGATGGCCGATCTCGAAGTCCAAGCACAAGATCCAGGCGCTTGGGCGATCCTGCTCGATCACAACGGCAACCTATGCGAGGGCCTGGGTTCTAACCTCTTTCTGGTAAAAAACGGTCGCCTGTTAACACCTCGCGCGCAATACGTGCTCGCCGGGATTAGCCGCGGAACAGTAATCGATTTAGCAGAACAGTTGG
>Ga0187827_10002954_pt1 | contig 22612 bp, 15 predicted proteins | sample ETNtaG_39_FD_167969 | JGI IMG/M metagenome (GOLD analysis project Ga0187827, IMG submission 167969) | Marine microbial and viral communities from oxygen minimum zone, Eastern Pacific Ocean - ETNP2014_SV_150_PacBio MetaG (Illumina Assembly) | ecosystem: Environmental > Aquatic > Marine > Hypoxic... | reverse complement strand
AACGATTTCAAACCGGTCCGTGCAAAGTTTCAGGCGGTGACCGGCGTGCTTGCTCCGGATAAGGAAACTGCCCGCGCTGTCCGAGGGGGTGCCATCTATCACGATGAGAAGGTCTTCTGGCAACAAGGCCAGGTGCGGCTCTACGACTGGTTGAAGAAGTTTGATGATGAAGATTTCGATTATCCCGGGGAACTGGACAAGGCTGCCGGGTTTATATCGGTCGGATCGCACAACTCACCCATAGCAAGATCCGCCGACCGCATCATGCATGCGTGGCCGAAGCACAAGAACCCTCAAGCACTTAATGCTGCCGTTAAAGACATGCTATTCGGGCTGCGTCTCATCGGGCATGGGGACCACGTGGCCATTGGGCCTAATCGCAATCTCGCTTATGAAATGGGCTGCTACACTTTCTTCTGGTATCGGCCGGCCTGGCGCATCATTCATCAAAGCAATGCGCCGCAGGAGGTCAAGGACGTCCTCCGTGAATTCACCATCCTCTGTGGCGACCGTCTCGCATTCTGCCGTACGGTGTCCTGTGGCAACGGCAATGCGTTCGGCAGCCTGATGGCCGGTGTTCGCTATTGCGTCGAGGCCGCGCAGGATCCGATGCTTACCAGTACATTCGATACGATCTGGGAACGCTTCATCAGCGGCGGCTACGGTGAACGTGTCGGCATCGGCCCGTCGGGCGGTCTTCAGGAGAGCATGGCGTACGACTACCATTACGGGAGCTATGTGTTGCGCGGCTGGCGGGCCATCAATCAGGATCTCAAAGACCCGCGAATGATTAAGGCGTACAACCGCATTCTGAATCTGTTCAGCTACCTCTACTTTCGCGGGTCAGCCGGCAACCCGTACAGTTCACGCACCAGCCACACCAAGACTGCGGGGGGCTACAATGCCTGGGATTCAAAATTCCGTTGGAAGGGCTTCGGAGGCCCGGACTTTCTTAAAGGCGTCAACGGCCACAACGAATGGTTTGCCGCGCGCCGGCCCACCTTTTACATGCTCACCTATCACGGCCGCCTGACCCCGACCTGGGAAGGGGAGGGCTTCCATGGCCAGATCGGTCTGGGTGGAGGCGCCATCTGCCAGATTGAGGTGATCGGTAAAGGCCAGGTCATCAGCTCGAAACCGAACGGTTCATACGGCAGCGGGATGCACCTTTCGCAATGGCCAGGTTTTCATGTACACGGGATCGTCGGTTACACGTCCGACGGCAAGCCACTCGTCGCGGCAAACAGTGAACATTTCAATGCCCGGATCGAAGGCAACACGGTCATCAGTACCGGGCCAGTGCGGCAGTCATCGGTCAATGTCGAACGTCGTTACACGTACGGCCCTTCATCCATCATCTGCGAAGCCAGCCTGAGCGGGTCGGAGCGTGACAACGTCTTCAGCCTCTGGGGCGGCCGGCCGAGTCAACGCGGCAAAATCAGCGAGGCATGGGAGATGATTCCCTTTGCGGATGTGCTGAAACGCAAAGGAAAGCGCTCCCAGAGAAACCGCACAAAGGTCACTTTGCTGGGCGCAGACGGCAGCGACCTCGCCGTGCTTGATGATTCCAGCGTAGGCAAAGATCCCATCGTATGTGCCGGTGTCAGGATCGAGGTCAAGGACTACGGAGCCGTCATCTCCCTGGATGAGGTCCGCAAAGTGAAGCGCGGCAAAAACGACACTATCCTGGTTTACCTGGGTGGCGGCAATATCCCTGCGAGCCAGGCGACGGTGCGTTATGTGATCGTTCCTTTTATCGGCGAAGCGCCGCAACTGGGAGACGTCGATGGAGGAAAACGAAAAGGACTCCCCGCTTCAAGAATCGAATTGCCAGCGGACCTTGCGGCTGTTCCCGCCGCACTTGCCGATGTGCCGGCACATGAGATCAAGGATCGAGCGAAGCTCATGGCAAGTGTGCGATTTGCCATCGCCGGCGATCAGATGGTCGTCCACGCATCCGTAAGGGAACCGAAGATCGTGCACCACGACACGGTCTGGAAAGGTTCGGATCTGGAGGTCTTCGGCGCGATGCCGGACAAGTTCGAGATTGGCCAGGTCTTCCTGGTGCCGGCAGACGACAGAAAGAAAGCCGGCGCATACGTCCCTTTCAAGACAACCCCCAAAGCGACGGCTGCCGTGCAGACCGCATCCAAGACAATCGAGGGAGGCTACGAAATCAGCGCCATCATCCCGCTTGAGCTCCTGAAGATTCCGGCCGACGCCAAACAGTTCCTTATCGAATTCCAGGTCTCCCAAGGCAGCGCAAAAGCCCGCGCATACAAGACGCTGTTCGGCAGCAAATACGCCTACGAGAATTGTTCGAAGTACGCGTTGTTTGGTTTTGAGGAAGAGTGATGCCCTCGTCGACCGACCACAGTTAAACGTCGAGGTTAGAAGTTCTGTTCTTCTGAGAGTCGCTCAGAATCCATGATTCAACATTCAGCCGCACACTCTCGCATCCTGCTCAGGAATTGAATGAAGAATGACGATTCTTCATTCTTGAATTTCGAAGTCAGAAATGTGCTGCTCAAACGATTGCTTGACTTCAGAAATCAGAATTCACCAATCATCACTCTTCATTCGGATTTCTGAAATGGGATCAGGGTAACCAGCAATTCCAAGCGGTTGCAGAGCACACTACGTCTGCGACATCAACAATAAATCCCGCGCGGTCATGTGCGGCTTGAGCGCCTTCAGGCAGGCATCCAGCACTTCTTTCTCGCTCAAGTCGGAGGTGTCGATCTTTACTTTCTTGCGCAGCCATGAACGTCCCACCTCCTGATCGAACAGGGAGCAGACTTCCTCGATCTCGTCCTCCTGCATTAATTGATACTTCCTGGGCGCGGCCTTTATGCGATCGATGATTACTTCCGGGCGGGCGGTCAGATGCACCATGGTCGTATCGAGCGGTATATCACTCTCGAACTTTCGGCCGTAATCCTGCATTATGCCTTTGCCGTGGTAGTAGCGCGGGCCGAAGACGGCCTCCTCGATGTGGCATCCGACGATCAAGACGTTTTCGTAATTGTGGAGGATCTGGATGTGGTAATGGACCTGAAATCGTTGGAATCGCTCCTTCACCACCGGCCCCAGATTCCACATGCGTTCCTGTTCATCTTCCGAGAGATGCTGGCTGTCTGGAATGGTGAAGTGGTCATCCATATGGAAAAGAAAGCCCTTGTCTTTTCCCCACTCCTGTATGTTGTTGACGAGGGTTGTCTTTCCGGCGTATTCGCATCCGACTACGAGTAAGCGCATGGCTGTTCTCCTGGAAAATGTGAGGTGACTGACTGAAGATCATGTAGTGACCGAGGGGGTGGAATAATGATTAATGAGTAAGAGTGCGGGGGACGATGGCCGTCTTGAATCTGTCTGGCTGTTAGGCTTTGTATTGTCTGTTGAGAGTTCGAGTTCGAGTTCTGTCCTCCTACACCGTGCCGTGTCCCGACAGCGTCGGCTTAGCATCAATTCTTACTCATTACTCATTACATCTCCCTCCTTCCCTCCGTCTGCAGAATTCTTTCTATCTGCTTCTGCAGTTTCATGGAAGGCTCTTTTCGGAAAATATCGGTCGTGCCCGGCATCAGCCAGGGCTCCGCGTCCAGATACCACATCACATCAAAGACACGCCGGGCTGCGTAGTCGTGCCCCAATCTCCGGATGACATTCTTGAATGCCTTGAGCCGTGCCTTGTATACCGGCGAACCGATTGGCAAAGCAAGCCGGATGTCTTTCGCTCCTTTGAATACCAGTTGTTGAAGAATCACCTCCAGGTTCAAACGCAGAAACGCTGGAGAAGTCTGCAGAGGGATGTCACGGGAACCAAGATGAATGGTCACACTTTCACTGGAGTTGAATTCGCTGAACTCGGATACCCGAATGATGGCCTCCTGCAAGGGATGTATCGATTCTGTTCTGCCCGGCTCTTGTCCATGAAACTCTGAAATCAAATGTGCCTTTTCAGGCGGAGTGCCCGCCATGAAAAACCCCGCAGCCCAGCGAACAGGCTGCCAGCGACGGTTCGGAGGCTTAGACTGAAATTCTGCAAGCAACAGACAGAGGGTGCCATCGGAATCGTAGAAGTACCCGCCCTTTGCCTCAAGTGCAGGCAGGCCTTCGTTCGCCCGCAGCAGGCGAAATTCAAGCACAGGGCCGTCCTTCACAGATACCTTTACCCGTGAAGTTTTCGAGAGCGAATTCGGATCGAGCTTGAACGCGATAGCGCCCCTTTCATCGACATTCAGTTCTTTGGTGACGGACTTCTCCGTGATTTCCTCCATCAGCACGGGCAGTCCAGGCTTCTCTGCCAGCTTGAGATTTATGTGCGCCGGATCTTTCGTGTAGTGAACCGAAGGAAAGAAATCGATTCTGAATTCCTCAGCCGTGCAAAACAGGATCGACCAGGCGAACACTGCCGCTGAGAACGTTTGAGCAAATCTGTGAAAAGGATGCCGAGTATTCAATTGCTTTCGGATCTCATATTTTGACTGTTCGATCTTCATCACCTGCCGGGCAATCGGCAGCCAGGGCCACCGGAATAATGCACACTTCTTTGCGACCTCCGTGAGCTTGATTGCTCGCAGGTGTAAGGAGAATCGCAGCTAATGCAGGCTAAGCAACCATTTTGGTTGCCCGAAACTGAAGCGCGAACCATTCCATGTTCTTCAGTGCCCGCGAGACTCAAGACTGGTCCATCGTAAACACGAAACCGGACTCGTCCGTTCAAACTCCAACGTGGAGAATGGTGGTCTTCAGTGGATGACCGGGTACGTCGAAAGTGACCAAGGAGGAGTGGCTACTCCTGTTTCACACTTGCCAACTTCCTGTATACCCTTCGGCTCAGATCTTACTCATTATTCATGACTCATTACTCCCATGTCCGACCTCAATAAATTCAGCTCAAGAGTCACCCAGGTAAAATCCCAAGGCGCATCGCAGGCCATGCTCTATGGCACAGGCATGACCGAGGACGATATGAACAAGCCGCAGGTCGGCATCTGCAGCGTCTGGTATGAAGGTAACACCTGCAACATGCACCTGCTTGACCTTGCTGAAAAGGTCAAAGAAGGCGTCACCGCCGCGGGGCTCATCGGTATGCGATTCAATACCATTGGCGTCAGCGACGGTATCTCGATGGGGACGGAAGGGATGAGTTATTCTTTGCAGTCCCGCGACCTGATCGCCGATTCCATTGAGACGGTCATGGGCGGGCAATGGTACGATGCGAATGTTTCTCTGCCCGGCTGTGACAAGAACATGCCCGGCTGTGTCATTGCCATGGGACGACTCAATCGCCCCTCACTCATGGTTTATGGGGGCACCATCAAGCCGGGCTGCAGCAACGAAAATGAGAAGCTTGATATTGTCTCCGCATTTCAGAGCTATGGGCAATTCATTGCCGGCGCCATCGATGAAGACACCCGCACGGACATCGTAAAGAAGAGCTGCCCCGGCGCGGGCGCCTGCGGCGGCATGTACACCGCCAACACCATGGCCAGCGCCATCGAAGCCCTCGGCATGTCGCTCCCATACAGTTCATCCATCCCAGCCGAAGACCCGGCAAAGCACGAAGAGTGCTTCAAGTCCGGAGAGGCCATCCGTAATCTGTTGGAAAAGGACATCAAACCCCGTGACATCATGACCCGGGAGGCCTTCGAGAACGCGATGGTGGTTGTCATGGCTGTCGGGGGGTCAACCAATGCGGTCCTCCACCTGATTGCAATGGCCCGCTCCGTCGACGTCCCGCTCACGATTGATGATTTTCAGAGCGTCAGTGACCGGGTTCCCTTCCTGGCCGATTTGAAGCCGAGTGGTCAATACGTTCAGGAAGACCTGCACAACGTTGGCGGTACACCGGGACTCATCAGAATGCTCCTGGCCGAAGGGCTCATGAATGGCGATTGCCTCACTGTCACCGGCCAGACTATCGCTGAAAACGTTTCCGACCTTGCCGATCTGGATGAAGGACAGGACGTCATTCACCCTATGTCCGACCCCATTAAATCCAGCGGCCACATTCAGATCCTCAAAGGCAATCTCGCGCCAGAGGGTGCGGTCGCCAAGATCACTGGTAAGGAGGGTCTGAAGTTTTCCGGCCCGGCCAAGGTCTACGATTCTGAAGAGGACATGCTTGCCGCACTCGAAGAAAACGAAATCGTCAAAGGGGACGTCGTCGTGATCCGATTCGAAGGTCCGCAGGGCGGCCCCGGTATGCCGGAGATGCTGACACCGACGTCTGCCATCGTCGGCGCTGGTCTCGGCAAAGATGTCGCGCTCCTCACGGACGGTCGTTTCTCGGGCGGTTCGCACGGATTCATCGTCGGCCACATCACGCCCGAAGCTCAGACCGGTGGGCCGATCGCTCTTCTGCAAACTGGCGATACGGTGACGATCGACGCGGACAGCAATCGCCTCGATGCAGATGTCAGTGACGAAGAGATAGAGAAACGCCGCTCCGATTGGACGGCCCCGCCTTTCAAGGCTACCCGCGGGACTCTCTATAAATACATCAAGAACGTAAAATCAGCGTCGGAGGGCTGTGTAACGGATGAGTGAGTCGGAGTACCGGATGAACAGTTGCGCTGCCGACGGCGAACGCATGGTGCGTCGTCTGGGTGATCGCAACCGGCGTTCATTCCGACAAACTCAGAAGCGGTTGCTTGTGTAGCCGTCCCTCTTAATCCACATTGAGGCGGCTGGCTCTCTGTGCTTTACTACCGCCCTCCAGTCGATCGAATGGCCAAACAGAAAAATAAGATCAGGAATTTCACATGAGCGTTCAAGATGCCAGCCGAGTCGCCAAGACACTCGCTGAGATTCAGTACGAGCTCCGAGAGGATCTGCTCGACAACCTGAAGGATCAGGAAGACGACCTGAAGACCGTGCTCGACCCGCGTACCTTCTCACCGGAATTCGATGAGATTCGCGATAAATACCTGGACAAACTCACCATCATTCAGGGAGTCATCAACGAACTCGCGAATTTCAACCTGTGCCACACCAAGCGGGTGACACGCATCGAGTCGGTTTCTGCAGAATCGCATAAACAGCTCGCATCGAGGGTGAACAAGAAGCTCATGAAACTCGAAGGCTGCCGCATTATGGATGTGAAGTTCATCAAGGATGATGACGAAGAAGAGCCAGAGTGGGTGGCCTTCATCACCTACATCCCCAACCCACTGAAGCCAGCCGCGGCCAGGCAACCCTCGAATCCGGAACATTCATAAAAGGCATCGCGGCCCTGACGCTCCCGGCAGCGCCATCTTGCAGTCACCGAGTGCCCGCGCTACTTGCCGCCTGTAGCTCCTCGGACAACACAAACTCACCGCCCTTCAGCATGGCAGTCTGGTTGACTGTCTTGCCGATGATGTCGAATTGTTTGTCATCTTTCGTGCCTATCATGCCGGAGATGACCGGGCCGATGTGCGCACGGACTGCGAGCCCGTCTGAGTGGCCAGCCGATTCAAGCCAGTCGTCGATATCGGTTTTGAGTTTGCGCAGAGCTTTGACTGTGGTGGCCGGATCGTCGTCCGGGAAAGAGATGAGCGCGGCATCACCGATGAATTTGATGACGCGGCCGTTGGCACTCTGAAGTGATTCGCCGGTGCGTTCGGCGAATTCAAAGATGAGTTGGAAGGTGTCTTCGTCCGACATCGATTCGGTGAACTTGGCAAAACCGCATATGTCGATGAATGCGACGATGAGGTTCTGTTCCTGGGTTAGTGTGCCCATGAGGTTTTGACGGGTAGTTTCTGATCTGAGCGTGGTCACAGGCTGGCACCAGCTTGTGGTAGCGGCGGCGTCTCGCCGCCGAACTTCTGCGGCGGGACGCCGCAGCTACGCAGCAAATGGGACTTCGACTTTCTACGAACGAATCTGGCAGCCTGTGGCTACGAGGACGTCACTGCTTCAACTGCCCATTGCCACCGACAATGAACTTGTAAGTCGTCAGACCTTCCAGGCCCACTGGGCCGCGTGCGTGGAGGCGGTCGGTGCTGATGCCGATCTCGGCACCGAAACCGAATTCGAAACCGTCGGTAAAGCGAGTGCTGGCGTTGACGAAAACCGCGGCGGAATCGACGCGCTTCGTAAAATCAATCGAAGTGGCGAGGTTGTTGGTGACGATGGCGTCGGTGTGGCCGCTGCCGTTGGTGTTGATGAAGTCGATGGCTTCATCCTGTGAATCGACCACTTTGACCGCGAGGATGAGGTCGAGGAATTCTTCTCCCCAGTCAGCGGGTTTAGCGACCTTAAGCCCTTTCACGATCTTACGGGTGCGGGGGCAGGCGCGAATCTCGACACCTGCTTCCTTGAGTTGCTCGATGGCCGAGGGCAGAAAGCCGGCCGCGATGTCTTCATGCACGAGCAGGCATTCCGCGGCGTTGCAGACGCCGGGTCGCTGAGTTTTTGAGTTGAACGTAATGCTGCGGGCCATTTCAAGATCCGCGTCCTCATCCACGTAAACGTGGCACACGCCCTTGTAGTGTTTAAGCACTGGCACCTTCGACATCTCGCTGATGGCGCGGATAAGCCCTTCACCTCCGCGGGGGATGATCACATCAAGGTTGCCTTCCCTCTCGACAAGATGCTTCACGACCGATCGGTCCGTGCGATTGATGAGTTGGATGCCTGCGGGATCGACGCCGAGGTCTGAGAGACAGCTTTCGAGAACGTTGTGAATGGCGAGGTTTGAATGAATGGCTTCCTTTCCGCCCCGGAGAATGGATGCGTTGCCGGATTTCAGACAGAGCCCGGCCGCGTCCGCAGTTACGTTTGGGCGCGATTCGTAAATGATACCGATGACGCCGATTGGGACGCGCACCTGCTGGATACGCAGGCCATTGGGCCGCGACCAGCCGTCAAGGATTTTACCGACGGGATCCTGCAAAGCCGCGATCTGTTCAAGGCCTTCAGCCATGCCATCGATCCGACTCTGGGTCAGCGTGAGCCGATCCAAAAGAGCCGAGGTGAGCTTTGCTTTCTGGCCTGCGGCGAGGTCCTTTTCGTTTTCTTCCTGCAGGTAGTCGGAGCTTTTCGACAGCCGTTCTGCCATGAGACGCAGGGCTGCGTCCTTCTTGACCGCGTCGAGATTTGCGATCTCTCGTGAAGCTCCCCGCGCTTTGGCGACGACCTCTTCGACGTAGGATTTGGATGTTAGTCTTTTGGTAGTTTTCTTCTTTGCCATGAGTTTGTGTTTCAGTTCTGCGCCTCATCAACAGGAATCTCATCCTGTCGAATCTTATCTGTCGCTTCGCGCAGGCGTTTTTCAATGATGTAGGGGTCGGTCTGAAGGCCTTTGATTTCCAGAATTTTCTCGCGCTTTTCGAGCTCCATCTGGGCGACTTCGCCCTTCTTGCGTTCCAGACGGGTCTCGACCTGATTGAGATCTTCAAGCGCCTGGTTCTTCTGTTCCGTAAACCAGGCGATGATGCCGAATCCAACGATGGCCCAGAGAATGTGCTGCGGTTTGATGCCCGATTTTTTTACTTGTTCCATAAAGCTCCTCCGTAAACAGCAGAGCCGCCAAGTTCCTCTTCGATTCGAAGGAGCTGATTATACTTACAAACGCGATCGGTTCGGCATAAAGATCCGGTTTTTATCTGGCCGGCATTAGTGGCCACCGCGATGTCGGCAATCGTGGTGTCTTCGGTCTCGCCGGAGCGGTGGGAAATGACGTTGTTGAAGTGGTTACGCTTGGCGAGCTCGATGGCCTCGAGGGTCTCTGTCAGCGTGCCGATCTGATTCACTTTGATCAGGATGGCGTTGGCGCTGCCCTCGTCAATGCCTCGTGCGAGGCGGGTGGTATTTGTGACGAAGAGATCGTCTCCCACAAGCTGCAACTTATCGCCGATAGTGTTGTTCAAGGTGTTCCAGCCAGACCAGTCTTCTTCGTCCATGCCGTCTTCAATGGAACGGATAGGAAACTTATCGCAGAGATCTTTCCAGTAATCGACCATCTGGTCGCTGGACTTGTTCGGCTCGGGCTCGGCTTCGAGAACGTATTGTCCGTCCTTGTGGAATTCGGTCGCAGCCGGGTCGAGCGCGTAGAACACATCTTCACCAACTTTGTATCCGGCCTTTTCTGTGGCCTCTGAAATCAGGGTGAGTGCTTCTTCATTCGATTTGAGATCCGGTGCGAACCCGCCTTCGTCTCCAACAGCGGTGTTGAGACCTTTGTCATGAAGAACACTTTTCAGCGAGTGAAAAATCTCAGCGCCCATTCGAAGGGCTTGAGAGAAACTCTCCGCTCCCCATGGCTGCACCATGAATTCCTGAATGTCCAGGTTGTTATCCGCGTGCGCTCCGCCATTGAGGATGTTCATCATCGGCACCGGCAGTACGGTTGCATTGGCGCCGCCGATATAACGATAGAGCGGCAGGCCCGCCGAGGCCGCGGCAGCCTTGGCAACGGCCATGGATATTCCGAGCAGCGCGTTCGCACCGAAGTTGCCTTTGTTCGGAGTACCGTCCATTTCGATCATCAGTCGGTCAATGGCTTTCTGCGCGTTCGCGCATTTTCCCACGAGGGCAGGCGCAAGCTGGTCGTTGACATTGGCAACGGCTTGGAGCGTGCCCTTACCGAGATAGACGCTCTTGTCACCGTCGCGAAGTTCGACGGCCTCGAACTGACCGGTCGATGCGCCCGAAGGCACGGCCGCACGGCCGAAACTTCCGTCGCATAGAGTGACGTCAACCTCGACGGTCGGGTTGCCACGGGAATCAAGAATCTGTCGTGCTTTTACGTTTCTGATGTTGGCCATGATGCTTCTCGCAATTTTAAAGGAATGAATCTTTGGCCTGAGGCCAAGTGTCGTCGTTTACTGCCGTCGCCCTTGGGAGGATCAATACCGTTGAAGCTGACAGGCTTGCACGAGCCTGCACAATGAAAAAGATGGAATTTGAGACTTAAGCCGCCCTTTTTTCGCCTCATTCTGTCCGTGGGGCGGCACACAAAAAAAGAGCACGCTCGGTCATGAGCATGCTCTTTACAGGTAATTATGGATGCCCTGATTTGTCAATCGTCTTCTTCTTCAGGCGGCTGTTCCTCTGTCCCTTCCAGGAAGCCTTCCAACTGCCGGCTGCGGCACGGGTGCTGGAGCTTGCGGACGGCCTTGGCCTCGATCTGGCGGACCCTCTCTCTCGACAGGCGGAATCGTTTGCCGACCTCTTCGAGAGTGTAGGTTTGCCCGTCTCCGATTCCGAAGCGGAGCTTCAGGATCTCCTTCTCCGGATCGCTCAGTGTGTTGAGCACTTGGTCGATGCGATCCTTGAGCATTTCCTGTGAGGCCGAGGCGACCGGTGAGATGGCGCTGGTATCTTCGGTCAGGTCCCCGAAGCAGCGATCCTGGCTGTCACCGATCGGGCGATGCAGAGAAATGAGCGGCTTTGAAGACTGCATGATTTTGCGGACTTCTTCCGGCGAAATCTCAGCAGCCTTTGCGATTTCCTCGTTCGTCGGCTCGCGTCCCTTTCGCTGCAAGAGCGTCTTATGAACGACGCGCAGCTTGCGCATTGTTTCGATCATGTGGACGGGAATCCGGATCGTCCGGGCCTGGTCTGCGATGGAGCGCGTGATGGCCTGGCGAATCCACCAGGTGGCATACGTGCTGAATCGGTAGCCCTGTTTGTACTCGTATTTCTCGACCGCTTTCATCAGTCCGGCATTACCTTCCTGAATGAGGTCAAGGAATGAGAGGCCGCGGTGGCGGTACTTTTTGGCGATGCTGACCACGAGACGCAGGTTGCCTTCTGACAGCCGTTCCTTGGCACGTTTGTACGCACGGAAACGCTGCTTGATGACGTTGACATCACGCCGCAATTCCGACGGCTCTGCGCGACTTGCCAGACAGAGCTGGTGCAGTTTTGTGTGCTCGGCCTGCACCGCGCTTTGTGGGGTGTTCGTCTGCACGAGGCGTTTGATTTCGTCTTCGTGCCACTGCATCTGATAGGCGATGGTCTGGAGTTCTTCCATCATCGGCTGGAAGTGATCGGTCTGCAGATTCAGCTCTTCCAACAGATTCACCGCGCGGCGGCGGCGAAAGCGGATGCTGCGTTTCAGTTCACGTCTCTCAGCCGCGGGAACTCCGGGGCGGTGCATCAGAAACCAATCCTGCAGATTGCGGTCGAGAATTCCGCGGATGGTGGATGAGTTAGTCGGCAGACGATTCTCGAGCTGGTCCCTGTCGAGCGGCGTGGTGTCGCTGACCCGGAAAGTGCGCGCGAGAGGGAGTTCACCTGCCTGTACATCTTCCAGGATACGGAGAGCCGCTTCGAGCGATATGTCAGACGAGAGGACCTTCCGACGGAAGAGCTTTCGAGTCTGATCGATCTTGCGGGCGAGGATCATTTCCTCTGTGCGTGAGAGCAAAGGGATTTCGCCAACCTGGCTCAGATACATTCGAAGGGGATCATCGATGCTCTCGAGTGGTTCGTCATCAGGAAGCTGTTGAATCTCTCCTTCCTTATTTTCCTTTTCCTCCTTGTTGGCTGATTCGTCCTCTTCTTCGGGATCTGCGGTCTCGTCAACGATGTCGACGCCGAGCTCTTCCAAAGCGTTGAGGATTTCTTCAAGCTTGGCCGGCACTGACATATCGTCCGGCAGGAGGTCATTGATCTCGTCAAAAGTCAGGAAGCCTTTGGCTTTCCCAAGCTCAATAATCGTGCGTACAGCAACTTCGGCCTGCTCCATGGCTGGTTTATCTACAAATAGTGGAAGAAAAAACTAACAACCCAATATATGGGGCGGGGTCATGCACAGGGTCGGGCGAGGCGGGGCGAGTGCATCAGGTGGGAGCGGAAATTCTAGATGGCCTTAACCCGATATTCAATAGAAATTTACGGGTATTCTCTGGTTGTATGGGCCATCGCCTCGGTGCATTACCGTGCAATAGATGCCAAATTACACGGAAATACCCCCAAAATAAAACGAAAAAGTGACAAAAAAACTGTGATAGCGGCGATATCAGTGAGCTTCTGGTCTAAAAGTTCAGTTGACACCTGCTGAGCATTTACCAGATAGACCTCCAGACCTCGGGGGAATCCGTTACACTGTCCCGACTTCTGGCGAACCGGTTTCGGTTCTGTCTTCCGCACTCTGAAGGAGTCTTATCATGTCAGCTTCATCAATCTCTGATTCGATGGCCACCCAGTTTCAGCGTTCGTGGGACATGCTTCGTGACTGCGTTCATCGTTTTCCGGAAAACGAATGGAAGGACAGTGATATCGATTTTCTGAGGGCGCCCCGGCTGGTCGTTCACGCGATCGAGGCGGCGGAGTTTTACTGCGGAGAATCGCCAAACGGTTTCAAGTGGGGGCACCGGTTTGGCGACTGGGAAGGAATGTCCCTCGACGAGTTGCCAGGCCAGGAGCAGGTTCTGGCATACCTTGATGAAATTGGCGAAAAGTTTGAAGGCTGGGCTCGGGCAATGAGTGACGAAGACATTCTGGGGTCCAATGACGCGTTTCCGTGGACAGGCGAACGCGTGCTCGACCGAATCTCATACGTCATGCGTCACACGCACCAGCACCTGGGTGAGATGGGCGCCGAGCTTCGGCGAAAAGACCTTCCACGTCCAAAGTGGAAGTGACTCGACAGACAACCTTGCCTGACAGAGCTCTCAAGCATTCTCGGCCTGTCCTCCCGCTATTCTGGATTGCAGGACGACTACGGCCAGAAGAAGTATTCCGGTGATCAGATCGATATACCAGTATGGCAGAGTGCCCTGCAGATTAATGACATTTGGAATAACACCCAGGATCAGCACGCCGTACAGAGTGTGGCTCATCTTCCCAATGCCTCCTGCCAGGGAAGTTCCGCTGATCACGACGGACGCGATTGCGATCAGTTCCCATCCCGCGGCAGCGGTTGGTTGTCCTGAATCAATCCTGGATGTCAGCAGCATTCCCGCCGCTCCGGCCAGCCCGCCACAGATCATGTACACCAGCATCTTGTTCCTGTTCACATTCAGACCCATCATCACGGCTGCCTCTTCATTGCCACCGATTGCATAGAGGCTTCGTCCGAAGCCGGTGTGTCCTGCAACCACGATGGCGACGCCCAGGGCCATGACAAAGATGATGCCGGGCCAGGGAACACCCAGAATGTCTGCTTTCGCTATCTGGGAAAGCCAGGCGGATGAGTCCGATGCCACCGGCGCCCCTCCCGCCATGATAAAGGCCAGCCCTCTTGCGCCAAGCATCATGGCCAGGGTGGCGATGAACGGCGGGATACTGGCGCGGGTGACCAGTAATCCGTTCACTGCACCAATACCGATTCCGGCAAGTACGGGAACGAGTATCACCAGCAATCCATACTGTGCGCTCAACCTGGCCGCGATGACCGATGCCACTGCCGCGATAGAACCTACAGAAAGATCGATTCCGCCGGACAGGATCACAAAGGTCATCCCTATGGAAACGAGGCCGATCATACTCACCTGCCGGAATATGTTGGCGAGGTTCACAGGCACAAGAAAACCGGGGAAACAGAATGATGCCACGGCACACAGAACCAGCAGTGCCACGAGCGGGCCCTGCGCCTGGATTAATCTCACGATGTTTGTCTTCTCTTTCATAGTTCCTCATCCCGCTTCAATGACCGTCATTTCTTCCTCTGTGTCCATAGGGCGATGATCACTATCAGGGCCTTGAATATGAGTGAGTAGTGGAAAGCGATGTCGTTCATGTTCACGATAATCGTCACCAACTGAACGACGATGGCGCCGAAGACCGTCCCCATGATCCGCGCTTTCCCTCCGGAGAAAGGGGTGCCGCCTATGGCCACTGCTGCAATGGCGTCCAGTTCGATTAGCACACCCAGGCTGCCAACGTTTACACCGTTGATTCGTGCCGCTTCCATGTTGCCCGCGATGGCGCAAAGCAGGCCGCAGAGGACATAGACGCTCACAGTCACGGCCACGGTGTTGATTCCAACCAGCCGCGCTGCCCGGCTGTTATCACCAATCGCTTCAACGCGTTTAGCAAAACTGGTCTTCCCGGCGATAAAAAGCATTGCGGCAACAACAATGCTCATGATCACAATCTGTACGGGGACGCCGCTCAGTCTGAGTCGCCCAAAATCACCGAAAGGCGTGAAGAGCAGCGAGGTAAAGAGCTCTCCCAGGATTATCTGCGCCAGGCCCCGCCCCGCGATCATTACGACAAGTGTCACGATGATCGGCTGTATCTTGAACCTGGCGACCAGGATCCCGTTCAAGAGGCCACATAGACAAGCTGCAGCCACACCGCAGGATATTGCCGGGGTTAAGCCCAGTCCCGAAGTGTAGAGCCGGGCCGAAACAGCTCCGGAAATGGCCATGATGGCGCCAACGGAAATATCTATCCCACCCGAAGAAATCACCATGGTCATGCCCAGGGCTACGAGCATGACAGGAAAGACCTGGACGAGGGTGTTTTCCATTGTGCCCAGGGACATGAAGTTGGGGGTGATGAACGCGTTGAGGACAATCAGAGCCATGAAGAAGAACATGGTTCCGTGTCTGCACACCACGTCCATTGGCCCGGTAGATCTCATCGTCCCACGGTCAACAACAGGCGTGTCTGAGCTAGCCGGCATATGCGTTCCCCTGCCCCTTATGTCCGAGGGCCATCATGTGCACAATGCTCTCCTCTGAGATCTCTTCTGCTTTCAGCTCTCCAATTTTTCTGCCCTCTGACAGCACTGCTATCCTGTCGCAGGAGCGAACAAGTTCTTCCAGTTCCGATGAGATCATCAGTATGGCCACGCCGTTCTCCGCCAATTCGGCAATCATGCTCTCAATCTCCGACTTTCCTCCGACATCTATCCCTCGCGTCGGCTCGTCAAGAATCATCAGGATCGGGTTTTTGCACAGCCACCTGGCCAACAGCACCTTCTGCTGATTGCCGCCGCTCAGTTCCTTGATCTGCTGGTTGGGGTCGGACGTCGCTATCCGCAGCTTCCTAATGTAGGTTTCCGCCATCTCCCGCTGTGCTTTTCGGGAAAGAACGCCTGCTCTACTCAGCTTCGGCAGGATTGCCATGGTCATGTTGTCCGTGACAGACATGTTGGGGAAGATGCCCTCTTCTTTTCGATCTTCAGAGCAGAAACCGAAACCAATACGGATCGCGTCCCCGGGGCTGTTCATCTCAACGGTTTCGTTCTTGACCTTGATCTGCCCTGCCTCCTGCCTGTCATCGCCGAAGAGAATCCTGGCAAGCTCTGTCCGCCCGGACCCGAGCAGCCCGGCCACTCCCAGGATTTCACCCGTTCGTATGTCGATGCTGATCTCCCTTGTCCTCTGGCCCCTGGAAAGGCCGGTTGCTTCCAACACCGCCTGCCGGTCATCCAGCCCGCCTGTAACACTCCTTTTTTTCTCCAGGACCGACTCCGCATCGCGCCCGATCATGAGTGAGATCATTTTGAGCCTGGTGAGTTCCTGCATCGGGTACTCACCAACCAGACGCCCATCCCGCAGAATGGTCGCCTTGTCACAAATCTCGAATACTTCGTCCAGCTTGTGACTGATGAAGATGACCGACATGTCCTGTTTCTTGAGCCGCCTGATGACATCGAAGAGGACCTTCACCTCCTTCTCACTGAGAGACGAAGTCGGTTCATCCATCACAAGAAGCCTGGCTTCAATAGAGACTGCCCTGGCAATGGCCACCATCTGCTGAACAGCAACGCTCTGTCTGAAAAAGGGCTCCTTCACATCGACTTGGTCGAGTCCCATTTCTCTCAGCAGTTCTCTTGCGCGCTGTTCGACAGTCTTCCAGTCAATCAAGCCATTCTTCCTGGGCTCCCTTCCTATGAATATGTTCTCGCCGACGCCAAGGAAAGGCACCAGATTCAGTTCCTGGTAGATGGTGCTGATTCCAGCATGCTGTGCCTGCGCGGCACTCGCGGGTGAGATAAGCTCTGCGCCCAGAAGAATCTGTCCGGAGTCTTTTCGATGGATACCTGTAAGGACTTTTATGAGGGTAGATTTGCCCGCCCCGTTTTCGCCCATGAGCGCGTGCGCCTCACCGGGGCTGACAAAGAAATCGACCTCCTGGAGGGCTTGCACGCCGGGGAAGGACTTGCTGATTCCCCTCATTTCCAGCAGGTAGTTTTCTTGTGAAAGCTGTGACGTCACGTGTCCCTGATTCACTCCAGCCGGAGAGCGTTAGAAACCACTGGCCATATGTTGGTCAACATTCCCTTTATCTATGACTATGTCCGCAACGCGGATATACGCAGGAAGCTTCTCCCCCTTCGCATAGGCTTCAATCGCGTCGAAAACCTGGTCCGCATAGTAAGGGGTAACCGAAACTATCTGGTGATAGTGCCCCGCCTTGACGGCCCTCAAGCCATCCTTTGTTCCGCCGTTACCGACAACAATGATCTCGCCCTTTGCCGGATCGCTGCCGGTCTTCCTGCCGTCAGCCATCAGAGCCTGAATGGCACCAATCGCATCTTCATCGAAATGCCCGACGACGGCATCAAACTTCTCCCCTGACTGAATGATGTTCTCCATGGTCTTCATGGCAGTGGCCCTGTTGAAGTCACCAAGCTGAGAAGCTGCTATTTTCATGTTCGGGTATTCTTCCATCTTTTTCCGCAAGCCTTTTTTCATCCCGATCGTATTGCCGCCGCCGGGGGTACCGTGCAGTTCAACGATCCTGATCTCCTTTGTGTCCGCGGGAAATGCATCATGAACCATCTCGGCCATCTTCTCTCCAATCCATTCAAAATCGGAATAGATCTTGGTTACAAAGTCTTCACCGGGAACTCCCTTGATATCCCGGTTCACCACGATAACGGGCACGCCCGCTTTCTTGGCAATGCGCAACGCGTCGGCCGAGCCCTCCCTGTCAATCGGGCCGAGAATCAGGTAATCCGGTTTCTGCGCGACAATGTCTTCAACATCAGCAATCTGTTTCTCGACCCTCGCCTGCGCATGTGTCACACGGAAGTTGTAGCCTCTCTTCTTGGCCTCCTTCTCCAATTCAGCGGAGAAAGCAATGAACCACGGATTCGGATCGCCAACGGAAGAGTAGGCAACGGTCGGCACCGTCGCGACGGGGGCGCCCTTGCTGGCGTTCTCGACATTACCGTTGTTATTATTCTTGTTACTGTTGTTGAGCAGCAGCGCGGCGACACAGACCACTACTGCGACGGCAAGCAAAAGGGTGATGTGTGATTTTTTCATCGGATGGGATCTCTTTGAGTTGGGCCGGAGAGCGTATGTGGCGCCCGTGGTGACGTCAACGGATGTTCATAACGAGAGACGCGTACCGTTATCCCTTTTCGCCTTCATGCAAACGGCTTGAACTATGTTGTTCAAACACCTGCCACAGGAAGTCGCGGCCAAGCTGCAATCGTATCTGCTGCTGAAACGTAGTTTCCACTTCGTTCGGATAATCTTTATCACAGCCATCATCTATGCGCTTCTCGCCCTGGTGGCGATGCACCTGGATCGGTTCTTCTTTCTGGATGTGGCGACGCGGCTTCAACTGAAAGCATGGACAGACCTTTCCGCAGCGTTCTGCGGCGCCGCATTACTGATCCTGTTTTTCATCAGAAAGAAGACGGCTCGGCAGATTGCATACGAATTTGAGAGCCGGCTGAGCGATGATCCGGAAGAGAGATTCGTCACTCTTGAGAATTATTACGCTCAGCCGGAGACGGAAAAAAATGCGGTGACAAGAGAGCTCGCACAGGAGTTGGAGCAGGCGACAGTTAAACTCAGCGACGAAGTGCAGCCTGCGAAGATGGTCGAAGACAGATGGCTCAGCCGTGCCGGCTGGCTTGGTGTAGCCGTGCTGGCCCTGATAACCGCTCTCAGTTTTCCAGAGCGGTATCAGTTTGCGCTGATGCTGGAGCGTTTTGTTTCACCTGAGAAGAATCTGCCTAAACCGAGCTTCGTAAGAATTGAAGTGACGCCTGACAAGATCCGTGTGGGCAAGGGAGGCGAGGCAGTGATTCAGGCTGAGATGTCAGGTGAGATTCCGTCCGTGTTTCGCTGGCTGCTGAAGCGAACCGGAATGACCACCAGCAGGTGCACGATCGCACTGGCTGATGGGGCAGAGGGAGAATTCTCATTCACTGAATCCCCCCTTGCAGATATGTCCCGATTGCTGCGGAGCACGTTTCTGTTTTCGAAGGGCGATCTCGAAAACAGTTTCCGCTACCAGATTCGATGTGGGGATGCGCAGACTGAGGTGCGACTGGCTGAGGTGATCGCTCAGCCTCGAATTCTCGAGGCGCGGCTCACGATCACACCACCGGAGTACTCCGGTTTGAAGGAAGAGAGCATCACTGACTTCCATCGTCCGCTGCGTCTGCTCCCCGGCACAGAGGTCAAGTTTTCATTCAGAAGCGACCAGTCCCTTGCCAAACAGGAACTGCACTTCGAGAAATCCAAAGAACCGGAAGAACCGGACTGGGATGACGAGCTCTCGGCCTGGCTATATGAATTCAAGTTCAAAAAGAAGACGTCGTTCGAAGTCCGAATCGAAAACAAGGTTGGTTTTGCGAATGTTGAACGCTTGAAAGTGAGTCTTGGGCTGCTCGAAGATTCGCCGCCCTCCGTCAGGCTTGAAACGCCGACCAGCGACGTAGAGAAAGTGCCGGGAGAGCTCATCCCCGTCCAGGCCGTCGTGGAAGATGACCTGGGGCTGCAGGAGCTCACGCTTCGATACATCCTCAACCCGACTGCAGACATGGAGGCCGCGCCTGAAGAGATTCCGATCCCTCTGGAAGTCGAAGGCACGAAAAGAGTCACAGTCAAGACTTCGTTCGACCTTGACAAAACCGGCGCCATACCCGGCGACGTCATTGGCCTCCGCTTGCGTGCAAGAGACTCCGCAGGCAATGACGGCGAATCCCGAGAGATCATGGTTTTTGTAGTTTCCTTCACCCGCGGCGAAAACGAACGCAAGCGCCTCGTTGCCCTTCGTTTCATTGATGAGGCCCTCCAGCAGATCATGGAAGGCAAAAAGCCGGAGTCGCCAAAGCCCGTCTCCGCATTTGATCTCGAACAAGCTGTCTTTGAGAAGATTCAGAAGACGGCGAAGGAAAACGGCGTCCAGCTTTCCAATACACCATCCGTGCTCGGTCTCCTCGAACTGCTGGAGCGCGAGCACCATCTTACCGACGCGGCCATGCATAAGGAAGATGTCAGAAGGATCGCCGGCCTGGTCCGCGCAGCCTGTGCGTCTTTCACGGGCACCGAACTTTACGAACACCGGATACAGAAGCTGAGGGAGTTGCATGGGCTCCTGCGCGGGCTGACCCAATACCGATTGCTCAAGAATCTCACTTGGCGGCTTTTTGGTATGCGTTACGAAGTGCTCCACATCAGACAGATGCTGGCCGATCTCGGCTCGAATGCATCGGCCGAAAAGTCGGAAGCAGCGAAACGCCGCGCGGAACTGTTCCTCAACACGCTCCAGGATATTGGGGACGAGCTTCTTAATTCGGCACGGCAGATTCCACAGTTCGATGCGGTCAAACTTACGGCCGCAATCGGAGACCTGAATACCGCGGCCTATTACATGAAACGCGGTTCGATAAAGAAACGCATGGCCTCCACCGGAAAAGTGGCGAAGGAGGTCGCATCGCTCATCACCGAGCTGCTTCCTTATTTTCCTTCGCTTCTCGACGCCGAAAAACTGGCCCGTCTGAAATTGTTCAAACTTTGTGAGGCTGCTCTGACTGCCGCTGGCAAGCGCCCCGGGCAAGACAGCTCGCACGAGTTTCTGAAGCAGGACTACTTGCTGCAGACTCGTAACCCCTTCAGCTCGGCTCGAGAGATGCTCACCATTGCCGCGCTCAATTCCGGCAAAGAGCTAACGCGGGCCGAGACTCGATCTGAAACTGTGCTTCTGCATCGAGCAGCTCTCCTGTGGCAGGCGGACAGCGTTGCTGGACTTGAAAAGATCTCGAATACTGAGAAGGCTACCGAACTGCATCTGTTGAGGGCTGAGCGGCAGGCATACGAAGGCGGTCAGGTGACACAGATTTCTGAGCTGCAATCACTGACGCCTGGAGAAGAGGAGACGGCCGCAGAGATCTCTAAAGTGCAGTCAGCGCTCTGGCCCGCCGGTGACTTGCCGAGCCTTTCAAACGCTCTGATTGAGCTTCGCGATGACGCCGCCAGACTTCTCGCCGCTCAGCATGGCAAGGCTTCGCTTGCCGGTCTGGTTGCTGAATTTGGAAAGGCCATTGCTTCGGAGAAGGCTCTCTCTCAATTGCTTTCGCAGAACAAACTCGATGGCGTGGCAAAAGGCCTTAACAAGCTCGTCAACATTCATCGGAAATCAGTCGACAAACTGAATCGAGTGACAGATCGACTATTGCTTGAGCTCTATCTGATTCCGGGGCAAGACCAGGACGCTTCGGTTGAGATGCTGTTACTCAGACTGCGTGAAGCATCGAGCCGGTTCACCCTCCGTTCGGCCTCCATCGTTGGATCGCTGAAGAAACTCGCCGGCAATACCAGCATCGGCGCGGCAGAAATGACCGCACTCAGCTCCGACCTGCAACGTTACACCTTGCAGATGTCATTCATGAAGAATCGACTGGATAAGGTGAGGGTGGAGTACGCAACAGGCGCCCTGGCCACTGACGAGGAAAAAGCAAAGTATTCGATTTTTGAAGACCTCGAACGTACCCGTGAATACGTCAACACCTTGTCCATCATGGGCGCTCCCGATGCTTCGAAGACCGCAAAGGCGTTCGTCCTTAAGCATCCGGAGGCCGGCATCATCATGCTGCAGGCGAACGCGGCGATGTTGAAGAATGCAGTCGTTGCCCTTCAATCGGCAAAGGAGGCCCTGCGGTCGCTCGGCGAGCGAGATGTAGAATCCGCAGCGAAGTATCGTTCGCAGATCTCAGAGTGCCTCGGCCAGCTCAGATCCTTCTCCGGCATCCTCGGCCTGGCTGGTGAAGGCGAACTGCAGGACGGCATCAAGACGCTCCTTGCAGAGGCTGAAGCGAGAATCACCCGGCTGAAATTCAAAACGGAGGATGCGGTAACGGAGTCAAGGATTCAGGAACGCCTGTTTGTTCTGGAGGAAGCCCTGCAGACGACAGGCAAGATTCAACGTGAGGTCGAGGGCGGACACGAAACGGACAGTTGGAAGGCCAGCTTCCGGGGCGGCCCGGATGGCATATGGGAGAAGCCGCATCGCACCGACGCCGAGCATGCACGCCGCCGTTTATTATCTCAGGCATCTTTCGCGCGCCGGCAGATTGTGTTGGGAATTCTGGAGGGCCTGAAGGCTTCCCCTGATCGCAATCGCATCGAGGATGGATTCACTTGGTCCGTGTTTCTGTTCCGATTGCTGCGATCAGAGCTGGCAGGCATCGGCGGCCAGAGACCTCCCGCGACCAAAGGCGACCAGGGCGGCGATCCGCACCTGCGCTTTCTCAGAGAGGAGCTCGAGAAGGCGCGTAAGGTCCGTAATCTGAAAAACTACGCTGAGCCGACGAAAGAGTATCTCGATTCCGTGGCAGATTTCTTGAGGTATTAGGCGGCGGGAGAAGTCCAGGGCTCTTAATCTTTATCGTAATCGGGATTGCCGAGCGCTCTCGCGTGTCACGCTCCCTGGAACTTGGCACACAATGGTCTCAAATAGCAGAGGGCGC
>Ga0187827_10002953_pt1 | contig 22614 bp, 12 predicted proteins | sample ETNtaG_39_FD_167969 | JGI IMG/M metagenome (GOLD analysis project Ga0187827, IMG submission 167969) | Marine microbial and viral communities from oxygen minimum zone, Eastern Pacific Ocean - ETNP2014_SV_150_PacBio MetaG (Illumina Assembly) | ecosystem: Environmental > Aquatic > Marine > Hypoxic... | reverse complement strand
GCCACCAGGTAACGCAGAACCACATTCTCGAAGAGCAGCGCCTCGAGGGGCAGTATGAAATTTGCGATCACCGTCACAAACAGCGCAACTGCCAGTGGCCAGGTCTTTCGAAATTCAATCTTTGCGACGATCAGGTTGGCCAGAAGCACCGCGACCAGAATGGCAAAGAATACCAGCGAATTAACGATCCAGGTCGAGCCGAACAGCAGCGAAAACTGAACGAGCGATTTGGCTTCCAGAAGGAAAAAGCCCGCGCCCATGAAGAAAAAATGATAATGGAATTTCGAGCGGCCTTCAGTCTTTGGACTGCACAGTCGGACGGCCGCAATACAGAGGGGCGCCAGCAAAGCGAACATGACGAAGTACTGAACAGGAATAGATGGCCGTTCAAGATAAGTGAACGGCCAGTCATCGGTGGCTGGTGTGAGCTCCTGTGCCCCGAAATCGAAAGGCACGCGTTTTTCCGGGGTCAGCCTTTTGATGCCCGGCCCGACCATCATAACTGCCGGCAGCATGTCCTCCTTGGGCCACATGTAAACCGCGGGATCGTGTTCGAAGACACCTTTGAGCATCCGGGCGAGTTTCTGAATGTACCATTCTTCTCGATAGTAGTTGTAGAGGACCACGAGACCATCGTCCTTAAGCCTTGATTTTGCCGTTTCAAAACATTCATTCGTAAAAAGAAAGTTCTCCAGTCTCAGGCTGGAGTACCCGCTTACCAGCGTCAGCGAGTCCGGCAGGGCAAAGCAGATCATGTCGTATTTTTTCTCCGTCCCTTGAAGAAATGCACGGCCATCATTCACATGCATCTTGACCCGAGGGTCATCGTAGGGTCGTGCGGGATGAAACTCTTTGCCCAGATCCATGATCACCGGATCGATATCCACCGCGTCGATATGTTTGACGTTGTAGAACAGTGCCACTGCCACATCACTTCCTGAGCCCGCACCGATGTAAAGCACGTCGTCGAATTTCCTGTCCAGCAGTTGGAACGGAGTGTGATACATCCTCCCGATGATGTTTATATCCGGCGGATTCATTATCTGGTGGCCGAGGCCGTTGACCCTGATTTCGTAGATCGGCCCGTCGTCGGTTTCCCGCGCCAGGAGCCGGAGCTTGTAATAGGGCGACCAATAGAGCTGTCCGTAGCAATACTCGACCAGGTCGCCGGTGGTGATAAGAACGCAGAGGATCGCCGCGGCCCGATTCCACTTTCGCCATTTGTGTTTGCCGGCAATCCATAAGAACAGTCCCATGGACACTGCAAACCAGGCAGTGGAAGGCAGCCGCAGAAACGCGGCCAGAGTGAACCCGAGGATGCCGGCGAGACTGCCCAAAATGTTGATGGTGTATGCACGCAACGGAGGCAGCGATTTGAGCAGCCTGCCCATCGGCTGGCAAAGGCAGGTGAACATGGCCGCAACCGCCACGAAGACGACGGGCAGAATGACCCACATGGGTACGGTTTTTCCGATGCGCGAATCCTGAAAATGGATCTCCCCCCGCATTTGCACACCGACCTCGAGGGGGGCCACGGTGATCAGCAACACGAAACCGGTCACGATGAATGGGAAGATCTTAAGGGCATCCTGCTTCCAGTGGCCGCACAGACAGCCCAGACCGATTCCGAGAAAGCACGCCAACAGCACGAAATTCGTGAAGTAGCCGACATAGAAAATATTCGCCGCGGTCCAGCGGATCATGGTCAGCTCGAAGAACAGAACCAGAAAGCTCAGCCAGAAAAGCCGTTTGTCCTGCGCTTCCCGGGGTGAATCAACGATTTCCTTTTCTTCCATTGCTGACCGTCAACTGATATAAGGGCCGCAGGCGAGGGAGATTATCCCCCGGCCCTCTGCTCCACAACATGAACATCACAGGGACCTCAAATGCCCATCGAGAGAAGAGAATTAGGCAAAACAGGACGACAGCTTTCCGCTGTCGGTTTTGGGAGTATCGCCGTCAGGGATGAAAGCCCTGAATTCGCCGCAGACCTGGTCGCAGAGGCCATGGACCGCGGAATCAACTACTTCGACGTGGCTCCGTCGTACGGCGACGCTGAAGTGAAACTCGGTCCGGCACTCGAGCCTTACCGATCGGATGTCTTCCTGGCATGCAAAACCACAGAGCGAGATGCGGCGGGAGCCCGCCGGGAGCTCGAACAGTCGCTGATAAACCTGCAGACAGATCATCTCGACCTCTATCAGATCCATGCAGTGACAACGATGGAAGATGTGGAAGCCGTCTTTTCGGCCGGCGGCGCGCTGGAAACCTTTCTGGACGCACGCGAGAAAGGCCAGACAGAGTTCATCGGATTCTCGGCACATTCAGAAGAACCCGCGATAGCCATGCTCGACCGATTCGCATTCGACAGCGTTCTGTTTCCCCTCAATTACGTTGCATGGCATCAGGGCAAATTCGGCCCGAAGCTTGTGAAGAGAGTGAAGGAATCCGGCGCAGGTCTGCTCGCGTTGAAATCCCTCGCAAAAAGAAAGTGGGAGGAGGGCGAAGAGCGCATCTGGTCCAAGTGTTGGTACAAGCCAGTGGAAAACCTGGAGGAGGCTGAACATGCATTAGGCTTCACATTATCCATCCCGGTAACCGCGGCAGTCACCCCGGGCCACGCAGAACTAGTCCGTCTCGCATGTGATGCCGCGGAGCGAATCAACGAGTATGGGTTTGAACCGCCCGCGTATTCCGAGATGCCGCAGATGGAGCCCGTGTTTTCGTGAACGTTCAGTCCCAATGAAAAGAAATGAACTCAACATCCTGATTACCGGAGCCGGCAGTGGGCTCGGCCGCGGGCTGAGTGAACTGCTGTCCAGCCAGGGATACCGCATCTACGCCACCGATCTGATTCTGGATTCCGCCATGGCAACCAAGCAGAAAATTGCGGCCAATGGCGGCGAAGCCTCCGCGCACGAATTGGACGTCACCGACGATGCGAGCCTGCAGGCATTCATGAACTCAATTGGTGATGCCGGCATCGATGTGCTTATTAACAACGCCGGCTTTCAGCACGTCTCACCATTGGAAGAGTTCGACCAGAGAGTCTGGGACAACCTTGTCGACGTAATCCTGAAGGGCGCATGCCAATTGACGAGGGCCGTGCTGCCGCGGATGCGCGAGAATGGTTTCGGCCGTATCGTGAATATCGGCTCCATCCACTCGATTGTGGCTTCGGCCTACAAGACTGCTTACGTAGCAGCTAAGCATGCACTGCTCGGCTTTGCCAAAGTGGTTGCCCTTGAGACCGCCGACACTGACATCACCATTAACACCATCTGTCCATCGTACATTCATACACCGCTCGTCGATGCTCAGATCAAGTCCCAGGCCGACGCGCACGGGCTCAGCGAAAAAGAAGTCGTCGAAAAAATCATGCTCAAGCCGATGCCGAAAGGAAAGTTCGTTACGTACGAAGAGGTGGGCGGCACTGTGAATTTCCTCATCAGCGATGCGGCAAGGAACATCACCGGGCAGACCATCGTAATCGATGGCGGCTGGACGATTCAGTGAGCCTGTCATCTTTGCGGCAGCTCATGCGTTCTGATAGTGTCCGCCGCTCGTGGAACAGCAGCCAAGCAAGAGTCAATCCAAGCCCGGCTGGAGCTCTACTCCAACATGAGCCAATTTGAATCCGCCCTCCAGAGAATAAAGCTCGTCATCTTTGATGTGGACGGCGTCCTCACAGATGGGAAGCTCGTGACGTCGCCTGATGGTGGGGAGACAAAATCGTTTCACGTTCACGATGGACAGGGCATCAGTTTTCTGCATCGGGCCGGGATCTCGACCGCAGTGATCACTGGACGCAAGAGCGTGGCGCTTGAACGCAGGGCGGCCGAGCTGGGCATCGAGGATGTTTTTCAAGGCAACATGAACAAACTGGAATCTCTGAAGATCCTTCTCGAAAAATTTGAACTGTCAGAGGAGGAGGTGGCCTACATCGGAGACGACCTGCCCGACCTGCCAGTGATGATCCGCGTCGGAGTTTCAGCCGCGGTAGCCGACGCGCGCCCCGAGGTGCGGGAGCATGCAACCATGGTGACAGAAGCGCCGGGAGGCAGCGGAGCGGTTCGAGAATTTTGCGATCTTTTGCTCAAAGCCCAGGGCAAATGGCGGCCAATCGTTGAGACTTTTCTCACGTAGCCACGAGCAGATTAAAGTCCAGGCCTGCCTTCTTCCGCCATGAAGAACAGCTCTCAGACGGGCATGTTCCCCTCACCCAATCTCCAATCCCAATCCACCATTCTGTTGGGCGATGTTCACCGTCGCACCTTCGGCCAGTTCTCCGGCGATGATGGCTCGGCCGAGGCGGGTCTCGAGCTCGCGTTGCAGGTAACGTTTGAGTGGGCGGGCACCGTAAACCGGGTCGTAGGCATTGCGGGCCACGAACTCCCGGGCTGAATCGTCAAGCGTCATTTTGATGCCCTGCTCCTCCAACCTTGCGCTGAGGTGTTCCACCTGGAGGTCGACGATGATCTTGATTTCTTCGAGGGTGAGTGGCTTGAAAAGGATGGTGTCATCCACGCGGTTGAGGAATTCAGGGCGAAAGTGATTGCGCAGTTCGCGCATTACGCTTTCACGAGCCGGCTCCCTGATCCCGCCGGCGTCGGTCACGCCTTCGAGCAGGTACTGTGAGCCGATATTGGACGTCATGATGATGACTGTGTTCTTGAAATCGACAGTGCGGCCGTGTGAATCGGTGACGCGGCCGTCGTCGAGAATCTGGAGCAGGACGTTAAACACGTCGTGGTGTGCCTTTTCGATTTCATCGAAGAGGATGACTGAATACGGCTTGCGCCGGACGGCCTCCGTGAGCTGGCCGCCTTCTTCGAAACCGACGTATCCCGGCGGAGCGCCGATGAGGCGTGAGACCGAGTGCTTCTCCATGTACTCGCTCATGTCGATGCGGACCATGTTCTCTTCGGAATCGAAGAGAGACTCTGCGAGAGTCCGTGCAAGCTCGGTTTTGCCGACGCCAGTGGGGCCGAGGAAGATGAACGAGCCGATGGGACGCTTGGGATCCTTGATACCGGAACGGGCACGGATGACCGCGTCGGTCACGAGCTGGACCGCTTCATCCTGGCCAACGACCCGCTGGTGCAGAACCTCATCGAGTTTGAGCAGCTTTTCACGCTCTCCTTCAACCAGCCGAGTGACTGGTATGCCCGTCCAGCGAGAGACGATCTCTCCTATCTCTTCCTCTGTGATTTCTTCACGGAGGAGACGGCTCTCGCCCTGCTTGTCATCGAGCCGTTCGCTCTCTTTTGCCAGTTTGGCTTCGAGGTCGGGCAGCCTGCCGTGTTTGAGCTCGGCGGCTTTGTTGAGGTCGTAGTTTCGTTCGGCAATCTCGCTCTCGCGCCGCAGCTTTTCCATTTCTTCCCGGATAGCCTGGACGCGCTGGATGGCCTCTTTCTCGGTGTCCCACTGAGCGCGCATGGAGTCCGCCTTGTGCTTCAGATCGGCGAGCTCCTTGCGCAGAGATTCAAGTCTGTCTTTGCTGGCCTTGTCCTTCTCTTTCTTGAGCGCGGCCTCTTCAATTTCCAACTGCATGACACGGCGGGTGACTTCGTCAAGCTCGGCCGGCATGGAATCAATCTCAGTGCGGATCATCGCGCACGCTTCGTCGACGAGGTCGATAGCTTTATCGGGAAGAAATCGATCTGAGATGTAACGATTGGAGAGGGTGGCCGCGGCGACGAGCGCGTTATCCTGAATCTGGACGCCGTGGTGTACTTCGAATCGTTCTTTAAGTCCGCGCAGGATTGAGATGGAGTCCTCCACGGAAGGCTGGTCGACCATAACGGGCTGGAATCGGCGCTCCAGGGCCGCGTCTTTTTCCACGTGCTGGCGATACTCGTCGAGGGTGGTTGCACCGATGCAGTGGAGCTCACCCCGGGCCAGCATGGGCTTGAGCATGTTGCCCGCGTCCATCGAGCCTTCGGCCTTGCCCGCTCCGACAATCGTATGCATTTCGTCAATGAAGAGCAGGATGCGGCCCTCGGATTCCTTCACCTCGTGAAGGACAGCTTTGAGGCGTTCTTCGAATTCGCCGCGATATTTCGCGCCGGCGACCAGTGCGCCCAGGTCGAGGGAGAAGACGGTTTTTTCTTTCAGGCCTTCTGGTACATCCCCGCGCACGATCCGCTGAGCGAGGCCCTCGACGATGGCCGTTTTGCCAACGCCCGGCTCGCCGATGAGGACCGGATTGTTTTTTGTTTTGCGGGACAGAATTCGGATGACTCTGCGGATTTCTGCATCACGGCCAATCACTGGATCGAGCTTGCCGCGGTTCGCGTCCTGGACAAGGTCGTGGCCGTAGCGCTCGAGGACGTCGTACTTCTCTTCCGGGTTATCGCTTTGGACTCGCTGGTTACCGCGCACTTCAAGCAGCGCGGCCAGAAAGCCATCCCGTGTGATTCCGAAAATCTGAAAGAGCTCTCCGATAGACGATTTCGATTCCTCCTCAAGCATGGCGAGAATCAGATGCTCGACTGAGACAAATTCATCTTTGAGCCGTTTGGCCTCTTCTTCGGCGCGCACGACGATCTGGTTGAATCGCTGCGTGACCAGCACCTTGCCCGGCTCTGCCCCCGGTCCGCTCACCTTCGGCATCTTTTCGAGCTCACGTTCGATACCGCCGATGAGGTTGTTTACCTGGACATCCATTTTCTGGAACAGGCGGGGCACAAGGCCCTGATCCTGCTGGCAGAGCGCGAGCAGAAGATGTTCGGCATCAATCTGCTGGTGGCCAAAACGGACGGCCATCGAATTCGCCGCATGAATCGCTTCCTGGCATTTCTGTGTGAGTTTATTGGGATCCATCTTTTGCCTCCTTTTACTTACTTAACGTTGGGCATCGGACGAGTAAGCGTCCTTGCGTTCAGTAAATCCTTGTTTGGCAGCCGCTGTTCGCAGGAGTTGTGGGCCGAGACGGGCCCCAATCCTTTTGTTGTTACTCTCGCGGTTTGAATTCCGATACCTCCGAGAGTTTTTCGAACAGTTCCCTTTCTTCGTCGGTCAGTTCCTTTGGAACGGCGACTCTGATTTCAGCGAACAGATTGCCCCGCCCTCCGGATTTTTTCGGGAGTCCTTTTTCTTTGAGTCGCAATTTCTGCCCGCTTTGCGATCCGGCGGGAATAGATAGCGTGATACCGCCGTCCAGCGTTTCGACTCGCACCTTAGCTCCAAGTGCAGCTTCCCACGGCGCAACGAGCACACTCGTGGTGACGTTATAATCCTGCACTTTGAATTGCGGATGATCGGCGATTCTTACTTTGAGCTTGAGCGCACCGTCTTTGCCCCCGTGCTGTCCCTTGCCTCCCTGACCCGCGAGCCGGATGACTTTGCCATCCGTAGTTCCAGGCGGAATGGTTACTGAAAGATTCTTGCTTTTCAGCCGGCCGGTTTCGTCGGGAGTTTCGATGGTCAGCGATTTTTTGGCGCCGTGATAAGCGTCTTCAACAGTGATTGTGATCTCGGCTTCGATGTCTTTGCCTTTCTTGCCAAACATCGTGCCATGTCCGCGGCTCTGCCTGCAGCCTCCCTGACCTTGCTGCCCGAATATGGATTCGAATCCCTGGCCGCCCTGCGAGGAATCGAATCTAAAGCCTCCCCCGCTACCAGCGCCCCCAAACATCGCATCGAAGAAAGAGCTGAAGCCGCTGCCCCCTCCGGGGAATCCGCCGCTTCCGCCGCCGTTGCCAAAGTCGAAAACCGATTCGAAGCCTGGCATGTCATCGAGCCTCTGACCGGCCTTCCAGTTCGCGCCCAGCGTGTCGAAGCGTTCTCGTTTTTCAGGATCTCCGAGGACCTCATATGCCTCATTGACATCCTTGAATTTCTCTTCGGCACCTTTCTCTTTGTTGAGGTCTGGGTGATATTTGCGGGCAAGTTTCCGATAGGCCTTCTGGATTTCATCCTGGCTGGCCTTTCGGTCAACGCCGAGAGTCTTGTAATAGTCGTGGTATTTAACTGACATGGTCTGTTGCCTGGTTACTGGTGTTTACGGGAGCAAAGTATATGCCACCACCATGCTTTTGTAAGTAACTAAAATCAAAAGAGATGCCGGGAAACGGAGGAGGCGGCTTGCCAAATTGGCCGAGTCATCCATGCCAGATTGGCTGGGATGTCGATTTGGCATTAATTCCTGCAACGCGAAGGTCTCGCTTCAACATCATCTCGCAGTCTGCCCGCCCTGAAGTTCCGTGTGGTTCGAAAGTTTCCCGGTCAAACGCGTAGATGCTTTCCCAGCCCAGCACATTGTGGAGGTGGTCGGCAAACGTCTGCTGAACAAGCCGGTCTTCGCTGTTGATGGGAGTGATCATGCTCGGTGCCGGATTCCTGGCTTGTGGACTCTTTTGGCGCTTCTGTAGACTTTTTATGGCCCATTTGGGACGATTTATTCCAAAAGAAAACATTGCAAATAAAGGAGATAGAGATTTATGGAGCAAAATGGCGCATAGGAGGTGGTTCGGGATAGGTGAACTCCCCCTGTAAATCTCTTGGAACATTTAACCATACTCGCTCCACATCAAACTCACTTTGGCTAAACAAGTTAGGAATGTGTGTGCCTAGTCTTGGAACAATTCTTTGGAATTCTACGGGGACATTTGGGCCTGTTATTTCCAAAAGCAACTCTCAATTACCCGTGACTTCGTACAAATATGACTTGAAGAACCGGACTGGTGCCAGGTACAGAACTTATGTACCAGAAGCACGCTCTTTGGAGCGATTTCGTCGTAATCCAAGCTCGGAATTCGGCCAGCAGCATATTCGTTCCCCTCTTCTCACCGAATTCTATTGACATTCTATTGACATTCCGCTGCCTATTTGGCTTCTTTTTTGTCAATATAAGGCATTGAAATTAAATGACATACGCGTTTTGACCCAATCAAGAGCCAATTTCTATTGACTTTCAGTCCCTGATTACAGCCGATTTTGCCAATAGATACTTCCGCCAGCGATTCTCTCCTTTCTTCATGATCTGCCTCTCATCGAGCAATTCCTGGATTGAGGACCGAACTCTGCGTCTCGGAATCTCAAGCCCTATCCGCTGGTGAATCTCGCTGATGCTTGCCTCCTCGTAAATCTCCAGATCACGAAGAATCAGTACCCTCAGCCTGTGGGGCTCGATGCCCTTCAGTGTCGTCAACCCCGTGAAGTCCAGCTTCTTCAAAAGCTTCGGATGCACATGATACTCCTTCCCCTGAGTTCTCCCGCGGGATCGGATGAGTTGCACTTTCTCAAGGCTGCCAAACCACGGAGCGAGTTCTGAAGAGCTCGCGAGCTCCAGCGACTTGGCCAGCTCGCGGCCCGTCACGGATTCGTGCTGGGCTATGAGGCCCAGCGTGATCCGCTCACGCTGGGAAAGCTGGAATGTCTGGTCAGCTTTGGCCACGAAATCGATGATGGATGGATCGATGATTCGTTTCTCGACCGTCACCGCCACGCGGTCGCTGCCTTCCTCGACTTTGGGCAGGGGCTTGCCGCTGGACAGCAGCACTTCGTACATTCGATCGTACCCGCTGCCCTCCTGCTCCATCAGCTTCAGGTCGTAGAAAACTTTGGCAAGGTGGGTGTTCCGTTTGACCGTGGTGTGAAGGATGTTCTGCGGAGTCACACCGAGCGGGAGCAGGCCCGGATTGTGTACTTCCAGCCGGTCAGGATGCAGGTTAAGGAAGATGTCGCCTCGCTGGGTGTAAGGACGGTGAACGAGCGCGTTGCAGAGAAGCTCCCGGACCACCACCTCGTCGTAGTGCGGCACCGTCTTGCGGAAGAGACCGTCCGGCAGCTCGTAGCTTTCCCGCCAGTCCGGCACTTGGGTCCAGATGGCTTCGATCAGTTCCAGGGGGTTGAGCGAGAAATCGTCCCACACGAGCTTGTTTACTTTGCGGCCTGTTTCGTCGTACTTGATGAACTGGATGGAAGGGGTATACAGCAACGTGGCCCGGTCCCGCCGCTGCCCAACCCAGAGGATGCCCAGGTTGGTCAGGCGGCCGTCTCTGGTGAAGAGGTAGTAGTCCAGGATCTCCGGATCAGTTTTCTCCCTGACGAATGATGAGACCCGTTCCGATACGCGGATGCCTTGGAGAAAGGTTTGACATTTCAAGGTATCGATCTGTTGGGCCGGGATTTGTTTGGCGGTCTGCGATTCCCAGACGTATGCCGTCTTGTCGTTCATCAGGCGGCCGAGCTCGTCGGGCAGAAGAGGCCGGCATTCATCGGAGACGCGGATGAAGTAACGCCCGTCCGAAGTCGAAGCAATGCTCTGGGCGTTGCGGAACACCTGAAGCTCGACGAACTCGCCCCCATTTGCGGCTGTCAGCTTCCGGGCATTGGTGCCGACGTTGAGCGTCAGTTGCGACATCCTCTGGTCGAGCCGTCGGGCCTGCGAATCATCGACCCGCTGCTCTTCCGGAGGGTCTTCCTCGCAGTCTTCGATACCGATCAGCAATCGCCCGCCGCTAGCATTGGCAAAAGCCACGCAGTCTTTGGCCAAATCCTGGAAACCGCCTTCCGCACTCGAAAGCACCCGAATCGATTTCCTGTCCATGTCCTGGCCTTCAAGGCTCATACCTCAATCTCCCCGCTCATGATTTTCGGGATTCTCAACTTGTGTGATGTTCGCGAGGCTCATTTGCTGGCTGTTCGATCAGGATGGAGAACGTGGCCGAATCATATCGACCGTCCGCTTCGGCAGAAAGCCGACCCATAGTCGTGATACTCAACTGACGTGGTTTGCCGCTGGGGTGTCGATTTGGCATTGATTCTCCTTTTCTCGATCTTGCACTTGGGAAGCTGTTCTTGCAGCCTCGTAGTGCCGGCGGAGGGCATTCGACAGATCTGATCTGGACGATTGTATCTACGGCTGCATCCGTGATCCCCGTGTCATGGAGCCAGAGTTTCTTGAGCTTTGGCGGATACAACGACGACTTTGCCGTACTTTTCGAATACGTGGGCGCCTATTTTCTTGAGTTGGTAAATCGTCCTGCTTTGTTCGTTCTCTGCGTGGCTGAAGCCGACGCATACGCAGAGAGAAAGACAGGTGTGCAAGTGATGTTTCATTGTGTTCCTGGTCAGAATTCCCCTGAATTCTGGCAAATTCGGCTACCATATCCGGAGCGAAAGTGTTTCATGAACAATCCGAACTATAGCCAGCGTTACAGAACAGACTCAATGGGTCTTGAAACAATGACAGTGAAACATATGACAACCCTCGCTGAAAATGTGCCCCGTGGATTTGCGTGGACACCTGTCTCCGGTCCCTCGCTTCTTGCGATCCTGCTGTTTGCCTCTCCTGTCAGCGCGCAGCCAATGCCGGAGCGCGTCACCGTTAAAGGTTGCGTGAAGGTAAAGGACAGCGACAAGCCCGTTCAAGGTGCTGCGGTCGTGATTAACCTGCTCGACGCCAAGGGCGCCCGCAAGAACAGAACCCTGCCCGTGGCGGGTATGAGTGGAACTCCAACCGATGGCCAAGGCCGTTTTGTTATCCGTGGTGTGCCCGAAGGGAAGTACTGGGTAAACATCGCTGCCAAAGGTTATAAGACCTTCGGGCAACAGGTAGAGATAACGCCGAGAGCGCCCCTCGACCTGGATGTAGAGCTTGCGCCGCATCTGCCTCTTACCTTCAGGATTCTCGCGCCGGGCGGAGCGCCCGCGGCAGGCAAACCTGTCCAGATAGCCATGGTGGTACCGCGCTGGCACCGTTCGTCGAGCAAAAGCAACAAAGAAGGTGATTTTCGCCTTTCTTGCGCGTGCAAGCCGACAAGGCTGCTCGCTCGCGTGCCGGGAGTCGGCAGCGGGAATATCCAACTGAATCCCAAGAAGCTCCCCAACGAGCCGCTGCCGATCCAGCTCGAGAAGGATGGCACCGTATCGGGCGTAGTTAAGGACAAAGTCTCCGGAAAACCTGTTGCAGGATTCAAGGTTTACGCGGCCTCAGTCGCCGGCCTGGGAAAGAGGCCAAGTATCGCTCCCCATCCGCCGATTGCGGCGAAGACGGATGCGGGAGGCAGATTCGTCCTGCGGCGAGTACCACCCGGGGCCTGCGCAGTGTCGATGAACGACAAACGCGCTCTACAGGCCGTTCCCGTGAAGCTCGACCTCTCGCCCGGCCAGGCAGCCAACGACCTGGAGTTTGGCATCTTTATCGCACCGAAACTCAAGGGCCGGCTCCTGGGTGTCAGCGGCAGACCCATGGCGACCGCTCGCACGCAAACTCTGAGGATGTGGGTTCGGCAGGCCGACGGCAAACACAAGCATTTCAGCTCCCAGGTCAGCGTCGATACGGCAGGCCGTTTTCAACTTTATGCCATGGGCCTGGGCAGCACATTAATGGGAGTTGCCATCGCAAACGAAGGCTGGGGATACTCGTCGCGGGTGGACATCACGACTGGTTCGGATCACGAGACGGATATCCAGCTCAAACCATTTCTCAGCCTGGCTGGCAAGGTGCTGGACGCGGATACAGGCGCCCCAATCACGGGAGCGAATGTGAAAGTTACGCCATCAAAGAGCCCCGAACCCAGCCTCGCCGCGCTGGCAGATGTTCATGCCAATCGCAACGGGGAGTTTGTAGCTACTAACCTGGTGCCTTCTCTCTACAACATATCCGTTTCAGCTTTCGGTTACGCGGCTCCGCGGCCGGTGAAAGCCAAGGTGACCGATCAAGGAAGCGCGCCAGAAGTGATCGTCAAGCTGAAGAAAGCCACCAGCCCGAAACGGTAAGACCATGAAGATCACTCAAGTCGAGATCTATCAGGTTGAGATTCCGCTTATTCCTCCAATAGCGAAGTACTTTCCAAAGATATACGACATTCTTCTGTGCAGGATCCTGACGGATGAAGGCATCGAGGGCATCGGCGAGTCCACCAGTTACCAGGTGACTCCGCAGGCCCGAGCTCAACTCGACGAAAAGGCGGGATCACTGGTAGGGCAGGACCCCCTCGAGATCAACGCCTTCGCACAACCGGGCCTGTTTGAATGTCCTCTGCTCGATATTGCCGGCCAGGCATATGGGATTCCCGTCAACAGGTTCTTCGGCGAAAAAATGAGGGACCGGGTGCCGGTTTCTTATTGGTCGTGCCACATGGAGCCTCATGAAACCGCGGCCGAAGCAGAAGTGGGCGCCGGGCTCGGCTTCACCAACCACAAGCTCAAGGCCCGTTCCTGGGACGTCGTCGAAACAGTCAAGCTTATGAAGGAGGCCGCCGGCATGGATTACACCGTCACGGCGGATCCGAACATGGAGTTCAAACATGTTCACATTGCGGCCCGGCTGGCCGGGGAATTGGAGCCGTTCAGTACGGTCTCCTGTCTTGAAGATCCGATGCTCAAGAACAACTTCGACTGGTACCGCCTGCTGCGGGAAAAGACGATCATTCCTGTTGCTTTGCACATCGGCGTCCCGCAGGCAGGTACGCCCTCTCGCGGAAGCGTGGTTCTTCAGGCGCTGAAAGCTGAGTGCATTGACTATGTCAATTTAGGCGGCTCTGCGATGGAGATTAAGAGGGGTGCTGCTGTAGCCGAAGCAGCGGATGTTCCCTGCTGGCTGCAAATGGGAGGCGTCTGCCTCGGCGTCCTTGCGACGTATTCCGCACATGTGCAATGCACCATCCCAAACGCCACTTTGCCTTGTGACGAACTGCCTTTTGTTCGGATTGCCGATGTAATCGATGGTGGGCTGGTCCTCGACAAGGGACACTTTCTCGTACCTGAAGGTCCGGGGCTTGGTGTGAAACTGGATATGAAAACAGTTGAGAAGTATCGGGTGGGGTAATCAAGGATGTCTGAGAACTTACTTTCGAAAGACCGGCCACTTCGCGTGTTCACGATGAACATATGGGGGTTTGCTGAGTCCTGTGAAAAACGGAATGAACTCATGAGGGAGGGAATCACTCAGTTGTCTCCTGATTTGCTGGCGTTTCAGGAAGCCGGGCATGAGGAAGGCAGGCATCAGGTTGCAGATATCCTCGGCGGAATGGACTATCACATCCTCCATCAATTCGAGGTGAGCGATGCTCAAGGCAACAACGCCAATTGCCTCGCCAGCCGATGGCCATTTGAGTTTGTTGAGTTCCTCTCCTTTCAAGTCACGCCCAATGCACAGTCGTATCCGCTGGCGGCGATGGCCGTGCGGGTGGACGCGCCTGAACCTATTGGACCGTTGCTTTTCGTTAACTCGAAACCATCCTGGGAACTCAATCGGGAGCTTGAACGAGAGCTTCAAGCCATCGAACTTGCACGGATGATCGAAAGGCATCGAGTGAGAGATGGGTTCCCGGTCGTCGTGGCGGGCGACTTTGATGCTACACCCGACAGCGCTAGCATCCGTTTCCTCAGCGGCAAACAGTCCCTGCGCGGTAAGAGTACGCATCTCCTTGATGCATGGGCGCAGGCAGGTGACGGATCTCCGGGCCATACCTGGACCCACGAAAACGCTTTCGCCGATTCGATTATCAGGAGGGTGATCCGACAACCGAATCATGCTCGCCGAATTGATTACATCTTTCTCGGCTCACCGCACGATTACTCGCAGTACGCTCAGTTCCGCAAATGCCGCGTCGTTCTCAATCAGCCGGCAGACGACATCTGGCCGAGCGACCATTACGCGGTTTACGCTGAGATTGATGTTGCCTGAGAGCTCAGAACCAATCTTCATAAAGGTCGCGTGAACTGGACGGAGAAGACGACACAAGAGCCGGGCAAATCCTCGAAAGGTGGTAAGACATGCCAAAGTTAATCCTGTTCATGACGTGCAGTTTGTCCTTGTGGGCGGACCTTGAAGATAAGCCCAGTTCAGTTCTGGAGGGAATATCTTCACCCTATCAATTGGAACTGGCCGACTTCAATAACGATGGGAAAACGGATCTGGCGGTGTCCTCCTGGGCGCGGTTGCCAGTCAAAGGCGAGCAGTACGATTTCGACAAGCATCGCGTTCTGCTGTTCTTTCAGAAGGAGGGCAGATTTTCGCTTCCTGCGGACCGACAGATAAAGATGCGTCAACCGTGGGGAATGCGGGCAGGCGATTTTGATGAAGATGGCAAGACCGACCTGGCCGTGAAGGAGTCGGCGAAGGTCATGCATCTGTTACTTGGAAGCGAGGGGCTGGCTGTTGACCACGCGTCGAAAAACATAAACGACAGCGACCGTTATGTTGGTGCTGGCCGGCTCAGCCGAGGCGGCAAGATAGATTTCCTGTGCGGCCCGGTCTGGCGAAAGTGGTACGGCGGAGATCGTTTCTTGTCTGGTTACTGCTACGGCCCGGAGATAAATGACAACCGGTTTTCTCAGATTGCCGATCTCAACAAGGATGGCGACAACGACATGATCTTCCTCAGCCCGAAAGGCATACGACTCTATTACGGCCCTTTCAATACCCAGAAGGTACTGCCGGACGATCTCGCCAGCCTTGTCCGGATTGAAACACCGATGCCCGCCAGCGGGGTCCGGGCCGCAGACATGAACGGTGATGGACGTCTCGATCTGGTGGCCGCAGTTCGTGACAGGGAGTCAGGCGCACGGTCTGTTGCGATCTACTTTCAGCAGGCGCCAGTCGGATTCAGAGCCAATGCGAAACCGAGCCTGACGTTGAAGGGTATTACGGGTGGTCTCGATACTGCCGACCTTAATCGTGACGGGCTTACCGACCTGGTGGTTTCTGACTCATCATTGAAACGCATCCATGTGTTCATTCAGAGGAAAGGTCGTCCTTTGGGCGGCCAACAGGTGTTGAAGACGGCGAATTATGATGTGGCTGTAGGCGATGTGAACGGCGACAAATATCCAGACCTTGCAGTCAGTGATGGACGTTCCCGAATCCGTTTCTTTCTGAATGATGGAAAGGAATCGCCTGCGCGTGTCGCGCCTGAGGAAAGCGAGGAGCCTCCTGAGTCTGATGACGCACGGCCAGCGAAACCGGCCCCGCCGGAGATCTCAAGACCCAAAGGAGCCAGACAGCAGAAACCAGCGTTGAAATTCGATATTCCACCGCCCGAACCAGGCCCCGACTACGAAGACCCGGATCGGATGCCGTTCTACACGGGATCGATCCTGCCGACTCCGCAGAAGGTGACCTATCGTGATGATTACTACTCACTCGTAGACACAGGACTGTTCCTCGGCAAGGGAATCGATGAGACCAGCGTGCCGATTCAAGAAATTCAGAAGCGCGTTGAGCGTTACGGAGGCAAGCTGAGGAGAGTCGCGTCCGCGAAAGAAAAGTGCGATACGCTGATTCTTCTGGGCGAAACGCATCAGGCAAATGTGCTTCTGAAAGGCCGTAAAGTGCCCGCCCGCGAGCAAGGCTACCTCATACACTGCTTGATCTCTGAAGGCCGCAACATCGCAGTTCTTCAGGGTCACGATTCGCTGGGTCTTCTTTGGGCGGCCGCGTCCTTCAACCAGTTGGTGCACGTGCAAGAGGGCAAGCCGGTTGTCCGCGCGGTCGAGGTATTCGATTTTCCGGAGTATCCCAATCGCGGCTTCATCGCCGGATCCTGGCCGGAAGCCGGGCATTACTGCATTGCATTCAAGATCAACAAACCGGTTTTCCAGGGGGCGCTGCACGACCGTTCAATTCGCGACCGTGGCAAACGGGCCCAGGCGTGGCGGCAGCCGCTTGCCGAGGGCGTCAAAAAAGAATTGGAGACCTACGGGAAGACGATGACTCCGGCCGGTATCCAATGGTATGTCGGCGGCAACCCCATTGCCGCGGAAAAGAAAATCAGGAGTGCAAACGAAGAGGATTTCACAGTTGTCCTCGGTTGGGCTGAAGCTGCGGCCGAAGCCGGTGGCAATTTCTGTCTCAAGTACGATGACCACCGCTTTCCTGCCAGCCCGGAAGATCTGAAGGCCTTTGGCTCGGCGAAGGAGGCCGACGTGCACTTGCTGACCCGCCTCCACCGCGAACTCGTGAAACAACATCCGAAGACGAGAATTCTGTTCTGCCCGCCCTTCTACTGGGGTCCGGACTCGCCCGCGATGTATTCTGAACCCCGTGACGAATACCTGTTCGCTCTCGGCAAACGCCTGCCCGGGGATATCGAGATCTTCTGGACCGGGCCGAGGGTTAAGTCCTCGAAAGTAACGCCTGGAATGGTGAACTGGATCACCGAACGCATCCAGCGAAAACCGGTCTATTGGCAGAATGCTTTCGGCGCGCCGCACATGTTTACCTATCACTACGTGACCGATCCGATTCGCAGCCTGCAGGAGTGGTTCTACGACGGATTCTTCAAAAGCATCGACACCTACATGTTCAACACTTCGATGCCCGCTTACGCGGCTGCGTCCGCTGCCTGCTCGGACTACTGCTGGAATCCGAAAGCCTATGACGCGGAGCGTTCCATTCGAGAAGCGGCGAGCAAACTGGTGGGGCCGGAAACGAATGCCGCGCTGATCGAGCTGAACCGTGCACTCTCCTATTTCGATCCCTTCGGTCTGCGCAGAACGCCCGGCGCGGCCCGGAAGCTGCCCGAGATGAAGCAGAAACTTGCGACCGTCAACGCGGTCTGGCAGGAAGTCGAAAGGCGCAACATCAAGGCAGTCATGAAATGGACGAACATGAACCGGCACGTTCAACAGGTGAACAGATTCACGAAGCAGTTGGAACGTTCTCCTGACCTGGCCGCGTACCGGCGCGACGCTACTGAATCACAGCGTCGTGCCGAGAAGGAGGTCGGCTTCAATGAAGACAAAGACATCTTCCTCTCCGCTTACGATTTCATCGGCGGCGCCGGACCGTCTAAATACGCGAACCGCTGCGAGAAGCGCCTGGCCACCTGGATCTACGGCCGCCGCACTGCCAATCCATCCATGGAGGCCGCGTTCCGCGTCGAGCCGTTTCCCCCGGAAGGCGACTACCTGCTCGTGGTCTCCGCGCAGGACGACGATGCCGACTCCAAGTGCAGAATACGCATTACGGTGAACGGCACCAAGATTCTCGAGGGAGAAAATCCCTTCGTCCGATTCGGCTGGTCTCGTCACACCTTTCGCATCCCTGCTACCGCGCTGAAACGGAAGACGCTCTTGCGAATCGAAAATGCCGTAGACACCGGCCGCTCCGGAGGCCCGCCGTTCTTCATGCTGAATTATGCGGTCGTCCGGAAAGCAAAGGATTAGCGGCGGCCCGGCCAAAGCCATCGACACACAACGCGAATCATCTCTTGCTTCACCATAGATTGGCAAACATCGTTGTCGTCGTCTCCAGCGTTCTGCAGTTCTCCTGCATAGGAACGCGTGACAACAACAGCCGAATCTTAATGCCGGATACTTCACAGACTCCTGCATTGGACTTTGAGGTGGAAGGCGCGTGGCGGACGGCCCCGGACCTGCTGGATTCTTTTGAAGAGGATCAGTTGTGGTCCACGCGCACGATTCCTTTCAAAGAACTTGCTGGCGGGATGATGCTTACCAGTACTCATGTGAAGAGTGGCGCGTTTTCCGGTCGATGGGCGGAGCACTCGCGGTATCCGACCATTCATACAACGGACGTGCCTGAGGACTGGGGCAAATTCAGGGGCGTTTCGTTCTGGGCCTTTTCGGAGATTCCCACTGACGAATTAGTTACGTTTGCCGTGGAATCAGAAAACGCGGAGACGCCGTGGAAGGACTACTACCATATCTCTTTTCAGGTTGATTGGAAGGGCTGGAAAAGAACACGATTTCGCTTTGTTGACTTTGAGAAGTTGGGCAGCCCGGCCGGCTGGCAAAGTGTGAAAGCCGTTTATTTCTTTACGAAGATTTTCAATCGGCAGCCGAATCCGTACACCGTGCTGCATCTGGATGCGATGAAGCTGGAGCGCAAAGCGTTCACGACATCGCCTCAGATTCGGAAGCGCCAGGCCCGGCAGCAATTCCCTATTCCCGTGAAGAGCCGTGCGCCGGATTTCGACCCCGCCGCCCTGAATCATTCCTATCCTGAAACTGTTGGTGGGAAGGCTGCCACCGCGCCCATCCGCTATCGGTCCTATTTCAAAACTGAGAGAGCTCTGTTCGGATATTACCCGCGCTTTCAGCCAGGCTTTGTCAGCTTCAGCCCCGAAGGGCGGGCCTATCTGCAGTATGGTTCGGCGATCGTTCAGAGCGTGGATTCGAACGGCGTCTGGTCTTATTCGGATCTGCGCCCCATGCTGGCAGCCTATGCGCAGGAGGAACTCGGATTCACGGAGTTGCAGATTAACAACATGGGGCACGGCAACGATCCCTCGATTCGGTTCGACGGCGATGGCGATGCCTACATGCTCCTCTTCGTTTCCGATCCCACCAGCAACTGGCGCAGCAGGAAGGGACTGCTGCTGCACTCCAGGAACGGGCTCAGAACATGGGACATTTACCTTCTGCCTTTCTACACGGCTCACTTCGAGAAGTTTGTCGGCCACAATCACGATCGCCTGAAACGGCCGCCGGTCATTCTTCTGAGCAGATACATCTCACCAACCGAGATCTTTATCACCGTTCCCCGAAAGCGTGCCGACGGCACGCTCGAAATCCCTGAACAGACCAGAGTGGCCGACGAGGCCATCTCACTCAATCCCCATTCCGGCGAGGCGTGCCAGGCCATCACGCATGGCAAGAAGGTGTTCATCGCCTATGGGCAATTGAAGATTCTTCCCGGCAAAACTAAGGAAGACGGTGTGCCGAATTACGTCACGTCTTTCGATATCAGAACCGGGAAACTCTCCCCGCCGAAACTCATCGGCTTCGGCGGCATTAATGCGGAAGACGGCCACAACTGGCCTTCGATCGCCGTAGACAGCAAAGGGCACTTCCATGTCATCATCAATGGTCACCATAATCCGTTCATGTACACCTCATCCCTCAAGCCGTGGAGTATCGACGAATGGTCGGAACCAATCTCCGTGGCGAAGGGAACGTCCTACGCGGGGCTTGTCATCGATAAAGAAGACACCCTTTACTCGGTCACTCGCTGTTCTCATCCGGGTTACTATTTCCGTCTTTCTCTGCACCGTAAGAAAGCCGGCCAGCCATGGGAACCGACGAAGCATCTCGTGCTGCCCTTCAAGCCCTACTACAAGGTCTACTATCACAAACTCGTTATCGACCCGGCAACGGACCGGCTCTTTCTGGCCTACTGGTCGCAAAGCGCATCAATCTGTGTTTTCAGGGATGAATACCAATCCTACATCCACACCTGGCCCGATCGTGAGCAGCCGTTTATGAGCGGCAAAGACGGCCCCATCCTGCCAACGGGAACTTACAGGCCCACGGAGGGCGTGAAGAGGAAGTATCACTTTTACAACCCGCCACCAGGTGAGCTGTCAATCCTCGTCTCAGATGATCGAGGTGACACCTGGCATCTGGCAACGACAAAGGACTTTGCTCGGGAATAGAAAAGCCGTTAACAGTTGTCGGCTGCTTCGCTGTAGTTACTCCGGCCCTAGCCGAAAGTTGTCCAGATGAAACGTCGAGCCGAGAGGGTTGCCGGCGAGCCCGCATCTCATCAAGAAATCGTCCGGGCTGGCGAAGGTCAGTCCTTCGATCTTCACCGGAGCATTCGGCGTGGCCTTCAAGGCCTTCTGGAAATTGAAGACGGCGTGATGCCACTTGTCGTCTGCCACGATTCCGTTGATCGCGCCCAGACACGGTTTTGAGCCCTGAGGTGCAGCAAAACCAATCTCGTGCCATCGGCCTCCCAGCTTTGCATACAAATTAACCTTCACATCCTCCGGCAGCCGGTAGTCGAAACTCAACTGGGGAAACGAAGCCACGTCCAGCGGATCATTCAGGGCCCAGGCCGAAAAGCGGCCGCCGCTGGAACGGTTGATGACCGCAAGGCTGCGCTTGCCCCCGGCCGCGGTGGTGGGATCGAGCATGAGAATAGCCGCATCGGGCCAGCCACGGGTGCTGAAGGATCCGAAGCTCTCCTCAAAATCGTTCACGATCTCTTTGGGCGGTTCCTGCTTCGGGATTGGCGTAGGCTGGACGAACTCGGTCACGATGCCGGTCGACCCCTTTTCAACTTTTTCCGCGAGCCGCAGTACCGGTTCGGGAACGGGCTGCCACGCTCCCTTTTCCTCGTACCAGATGCGGACCCGACCGAGGACCACGCCGGTCCCGTAAGTCCAGATAGCAAGATGGCCTTCATCCAGCGGTTTGGGGTCCAGACAATCCGCCACGAGCCGGTCGTCGATGAAGAACTTGACCGCTCCGCCGATCTTCTGAATCCGCAATTGAAACCAGATGTCCTCGTTGTGTGAGCTTTTTCGATGGGTCTTGAAAGCGCTTCGAGAAAGCTCACGGGAGCCGCGAAGCACTCGCACCTCTTTCCCTTTCTGTCCTCCAAGCATGAAAGTGTAGCCGCTGCCGGGGTTGGCGCCATCGCCACAGATCGTGAGATTCAGGTTCCGAGGTGTTACGAGCACGTGCGCGGGATATTCGGCGTTGGTCAGATACGCCTCGACGACAAGGTCCCCGCGGAAACGCTCCTTGCTCCAGAGGATCGCTGCCCCGGTATCCATCCCGAGGAAGTGAGCGCCCCTGCCGGTGCAGGCCCAGTGAGGCTCCGTCTCCCAGGTACCGCGGGCCGTTCGCCACTGAACGGGCGCGCTCGAGAAAGTGTAGTCCGTGACGTTGGCGCAAGTTGCCGCGACTTTCTCCGGCGGCAGGAACCAGCCGGCCAGGCCGTAGCCAACCTTCCTCCCTCGAAGCGGGGCCGGGTCCGTGTAGTCCAGCACTTGTTTTCCATTCCATTCGGCGATGACGTGGGAGCCTTTCTGTTGGAAGAGCAGACCGGCCTTGGGCTTGGCCCCCGCCTGGCTGCTCGTAATGCTGACCTGTTTTCCATCTCGCTCGAGTAGAAATTGGTAACTCTTTTTCTTGCCAGGCTCCATCTTCAACGTGTACCCGCTGTCCGCCTTCGGCCCGGTCGCGCAGATGGTCGACCAGAAGCTGGAATCAACGGGGGGCCGGAACTTCGTGGCGAACTTCACCGAGGGCTCGCCGAAGAACAGGGATTTGTGCCAGAATTCTTCGCCGGGCCGTCTTTCCCAACAGGGGCCGTTTTCCGCCCAGAGACGTAGAAACCTGTCTTTCAGGAAATGCGCACGTATCAGATTCGAATTGGGGAAGGGGGCCGGCTGCTCCCCGGCTGAGACCGATTCAGCCTGCACGTCATCAAAGAGCGAAGACATGTTTGGCCCGGCCCCGTATAGGCCGCACGTGCCCTGGCCGAAAAGGTCCGAATCGGCCTGGCAAACCAATTGCCCGTCAGCATAAGCGATCACCTTGCCCGGCAGAGCGCGCAGCTCCAGCCAAAGCCATTGACCGACTTCGCAGCCGCCGCTCACTTCTGCGAGTATGGTCTCCGTTCCGTTGCGGACAGCTACCAACTGCTTCGTGCCGGTCGCCAGGCCCGAAGTGCAGCGATACAGCAGGTAGTTGCCCGGGTCCCGGTAATAGGCAACCAGGCCCACCTCGCCGGGTGCCTCAGGCTTCACGCTCGCCCGGATCGCGTAGCTGTCCCAGAACCAGTGACCCGTCACGCAGAGGGCCTTCCCGTTTTTGCCCGGACGGGCGCGATACGCAAAGGGGTTTGCCGTCATGCCGACACCGGGAACTTTCGGTTCGCCTCGGGTGCCCTGGAGCGACCAG
>Ga0187827_10002951_pt1 | contig 22617 bp, 16 predicted proteins | sample ETNtaG_39_FD_167969 | JGI IMG/M metagenome (GOLD analysis project Ga0187827, IMG submission 167969) | Marine microbial and viral communities from oxygen minimum zone, Eastern Pacific Ocean - ETNP2014_SV_150_PacBio MetaG (Illumina Assembly) | ecosystem: Environmental > Aquatic > Marine > Hypoxic... | reverse complement strand
CATTGAGCTTTCTGAACTGCCGGAACCGCAGTCAACATAAAAACCATTCTGCTGAAAATACAATCCAAGAATTCTTTTAACATGAAAAGATAAAACATATTTTCGATATATTCTGCTTGCTTTTCCAAACAATGATCTTTCATGGTCTATCCAATATTTTTCCCATTCCTGTACACTATTTCCCTTCAAGAAGATATCCAGTTTCCTTACAAATAAATGACAAGTAGTTATTCATATCAGGAAGTCGTTATTTTTCAATTTGCAGTATGACAATAAAATATTAAGATATCACAGCTTTTAATAATCAATTAATCTGATCCCTGCCTTTAAAAAGATTTTTTCCACCGTTGGCAGAATTCTTCTAATTGTAAAGTCGTCGACAAAAACAGAACCAAGCAGCGTTAATCTACTGGTTTTAATAGTTGCGCATTCCTTGCACATTGGAACTTGAGATTTCAAGCCTTCTGCTAAAAGCTTTCTGTATGCAACCATCTTTTTTGAGTTCCATAATTCACTAATAGAAGAAGAGTTTACATTCCCTATAGGGTCCTTAAAATCAGAATCCAGACAGCAAAAAGCTACTGTACCATCAAATGCAATAGAAAGCTGACGATAAGGATTAATACATGATAAATTCGCCTGGCTATCAAAGCTCATAGCAAGCTCCGGAGTTCTTTCTGCACCATAAAAGCTTACAAACTTCTTAAACCTTACGTCATCCGCACCTTTGTAAGCTTTCCATTTTCGATGAAACAACTCCTCTTCGTCTTTATTCTCAGGCATGTATACCATCTGCACAATCGTAAACGGTTTTCCAGCGCCTCTCTTGTGTTTTTCCTTAAGAAAATAACAGACATTTTCCATGGTCTTTTCAAATTTGGAACCAACCCTGATCTTTTCAACAGTCTCCTTTGTTGCTCCGTCAAGTGACAGCAGTAAAATATCTGGAGGATTTTTTAAAATTAAATCAGTTTTCTTTGCCGTTAGCAAAGTTGCATTGGTAGACACGCCAACCCGTACATCGTTTTTCAAGCAGTACTCAATCATATCATGCAAATCTGGATGCATAAGAGGCTCCCCAATGCCTCCGGATAAATAAATCAGCTCTGCATAACCTTTTACCTGATTAATTATTTTTTTAAATAATAACAAATCCATGTACCCGCTTGTTCGAGTTGAACCCTTCTTTGAACACATAATACAGGAGAGGTTGCAGTGGCTCGTGATTTCTATAACAATTTCAACAGGAAATGCGGTATTAACACTTACCTTATTTAAGTAACACGCAGCAATTTTATATCTATTATTTAGTTTTGAAACACTTAGAGTATTTGAATCTATCCACATTATCTTTCTTTGGTTAACCTTAGCCTTAAAGCTGTCCATAAATATTTTCTGCCTCTATAAAGATACTGTACAATATTTGTACCTGTCTTTGAGACACCATATTTTCTGGCTCCACACACATATGGCACTTCCGCTATTTTATATCCTTTCTTAATAGCTCTATAAATAAAATCTATAAAGTACTCTCCATAGTCTCCTCTCAATTCTATATCTTCCAGGACTTTTCTCCTGACTGCAACAAACCCACTTGTATAGTCCTTGAAAGAGGGATCAAGCATTCTCTGAATAACAACATTCATAAAAAGACTTAAAAATATTGCCAAAAAAGAGTCCTGACTTTTCTCAATGATTACCATTCCCCCTCCTGGAACATATCTTGATGCAACCGATAGATCATACCCATCATCTATTTTTCCTAATAAATCTTTTATTTTTTCAGGGGGCATGGATAAATCAGCATCCATCCAGACAACAACATCGCCTGACGACAAATCTATTCCCTCAGAAATTGCACTTACAAGACCACTTCTCCCACAGCGTCGTAGGATATGAATTCTATCATCCTTTTCCTCCAGTTCCTGAACAATTCTCCAGGTACCATCCGGTGAATCATCATCGACAACAATAATCTCATATTCTTGATTATTTAACTGGCTTTGTATGTCTAAGATTAATGGAAGAATATTATCCTTTTCGTTGAATGTAGGAAGCACAACAGAAACTTTATTCATCACAACCTTTCTATAAATCCTTTATTGCAGAGAAACCACTAATCTGGCCTTTTAATTGGCAAAATGTTCTTATTGAAAATAATCTTTTTAAAATGTATGACAACCTGAGGTAGAAACGCTTGTTTGCGTTATCTAAAAATTTGGAAAATGTGTCATTATCCAATCCTTCCGGGGTATAATAAATTTGACTATGGTCCAGAATTGTGCTTTTTGAAAAGTCAAAAACATATCCATCGGCAGTAAGATTCCTATATAACTCTGTTCCCGGAAGGGGAACAAACTTATTGAAATGAGCATAATCCAGTTTCATGTCAATGGCAAATTGTACCGTCTTCTCAAGGCTTTCGTATGTTTCTCCGGGAGTTCCTACTATGAAGTCACCCCTCACCTCCAGTCCTGCTTCTTTTGTCAAACGAATTGCCCTTATATTTTTTTCAACTGTATTACCCTTTTTAAGAAGCTTGAGCATTCTGTCATCACCCGATTCAAATCCATACAAAATCTGCCAGCATCCCGCTTTTTTCATACGCTTAAGGAGAGGGCCGTCAGCATTTGAGACCTTCGAAAGACATGTCCATGTGAGATTGAGCTTTCTTCTTTCAAACTCATCACAGACCTCATATATCCTCTTCTTGCTTACGGTAAATGTGTCATCAAAGAACCTGATCTCCCGTACTCCGTATTTTGATACCACCTCTTCTATTTCCATAAAGATATTAGGAACGCTTCTCATACGGTAACGTTCACCAAATACTTTTCTATCACAGAAAGTACACTGAGTTGGACACCCCCTGCTTGTGATCATCACAGCATAAGGAACCCTGCGACACGAAGCCGGTGTCGGTTGATAATATTTAGGATGGGGCAGTAAGTGTCTTGCCGGCAGCGGTATTGTATCTAAATCGTTAATAAATCCTTGATTTTCGTTTTTGCATATCTCATCTTTATTCCTATAGCAAATTCCTCGTATTTTATCTAACCCCACAAATTCCTTGTTTTTATAGTTTCTAAACAACTGTTCTATGGTTATTTCTCCCTCACCTATCACCCCTATATCAAAAAGGCCTGTCTTCATCGTCTCATCTGGTAAAGCACTTACATGGGTACCGCCTATCAGGATCTTTACTTCGGGACGTTTTACTCGAACAAAAGAAGCTATCTTCTTGGCATTGATAAATGCAGGTGTAGTGGAAGTAATACCAATGACATCCGGGTGCTCACCCAGTATCATCTTAAAAAGGTCACCAAAAGATATACCAACTGCGCAATCAATAATCTTAACCTCTATTCCTGCCCTTTCTAAAATAGCAGCAACGTAAGTAATCCCGAGAGGCGGAACAATATTCAGCACCTTTCTTACACTTTTTGATCTTCCAACAGATTCCTCTTCTTGCTCAAAAGGCGGATTGATTAACAAAATCTTTGGCATAGGCGAAACTTCACTTCATCAATTATGTGACATATTCTTAGTCTAAAATATTTCTCAATAGGCTCCATTCATACATCTTCCCTCAGATAATTCTCTCAATTCATTTCCTCTGATTTATGTTTTTTTACACAAAAAACTAATACACTGAGCTTAAATGGTATCATTTTAAATTCCTTGAACAAATATTTCAAAATATCCCTTAAACACTAAAAAGTCAGTATTGGCAGGCTTTAGAGTCAAACATCCCAAAACCATCTGCTTATGAGGTCATGTTATCTGAACTTAGTCTCATTTTAGATATTTCTGTTTCAAATTATCCATGATTGTGCATTTTAATAGTTACCTGAGTATTGCATAAAAACTGAGGGGAAAAGTAAAATCATCTGGATTTTACATTAAAATAGCGTTTTCAAGAATAAACTCTCAATTAAAAGGTTTACACTTTTGAATTTTAGCTAACAGATATGGATTCAGGCCTAAAGAATATGTAATCTTTATCTTCATATACAATTTCTATATTATCAAAATTGACATACTTAAGGCCTCTATCTATATATTTATGCAATCTCATTTTTATTTTACTGTTTCCATTGTTATAAATTAAACGATTCTTTTCAGTCCCCCAAATTGTTTTTTCTGGTAATATATGCGTTAGTTTATTAATTAAAAACCTATCTCCTTTCTCAGGATAATATGAAAAGTGAATAGGCATTACTTCATATATTTTGATATCCGAAATACCTCGAAATTGCATGGCATACAATTCCAAGAAAGAGGGGTTTAACACATAATTATTAAGAAATAATATATCATCAGATTTCAATTGATTAAGAACTGCTGAACGAGTATTTGGTGCATAATAATATTGTTTCTCAGAAAAAAGGAATTTTATAGAATGTATTATAGAATATGATGAAATGGTCAAAATTAAACTTATTAATAACACTGGTAATAAACCTCTATTAATAGACATTTTTTTTAAAATAGTGCTTTCAAGTTTTAAATTGATTGTGAATAATAACACGACAAAGAAGGAAATTATAGTGAAATATGAATCAGTCCCAGCTATTATTGATAAGTGTAGGATTATAGAAAAATAAAGAACACCTGATAATAAATAAACGATATTTTGATTATACATCTTTTTGTTTTTTAAAACTAATATTGGAACTGCTACCAGTAAGAACACAAGTGGAAGCCAATAATAGACATAAACGATTTCTATTGAAGTTAACTTCCCTCCAAGCATGAACATGAAAGCATGTTTAAATAATGCTATAAATCCCCCCCCAAACGTAGGTTTTTTAGTTCCTACAGAAACCATAAATTCTAATATTGACTCAGGATAATGTGCCATAAACCACCATACAACAATCAAAACAGGCACAGAAGCCACAAGACAAAATAAAAAGGATTTGAAGATAAAACCTTCTCTTATATTTTTATATATAATAAAAGAAATCAAAATCCCTGCTACAAGTGTAAAATTAGGAGAAACTGTCATTGATAATCCTAAAAATATCGCACATATTAAAAAAAATACGTTTGATTTTTTTTGGCAGAACTCCCATTTACAATAAAAAATTAACCCGCACAATATAAAAAACAAACCTAAAACCTCTGGCCTTACTGCCCAGCACATTTGAGCAAAAGGTGTAATTGATAAAATAACCATAAACATATTGCAGTAAATTAAATAATTTTTGTTACTTCTTTGCTTAATAATCTTGATTAAATAAAATGTTGCTAAAAGAAGCATTAAGATTAATAACATCTTAAATAATCTGTAAGTATAACAATTTATTGCAATATGTAATAATGACATTAAATGACAAAACAAGCCCTGTATCACCATAAATGTCGGTAGTACAGCAAATGCTAATCTAAACTCATCTCCAGCGTACTGCCCTATTTGAAATTTATATAAAAAGCCCATTGATACTACAAAATACCAGCCATCGTCAGGAGCGGGTGGTAATATTATATTTGAGAAAATTATAACGAATATCCATGTGGAGATAAGAAGATAAAATGTGCGTTTTGATTCTAACACTTCAATAATAGTTTTCTTAATGGTCATAAATAACTCTCAACGAAATTCAATGAACTCTCTCCAGTGTCTAAAATATTATATAAGTGTAACCAAAACAAAGCATAGTTCTGCTCCTAATTAGCTGGCAGAAAGGATTCGATGATTCTAGTGGTTATCTTTTTATGAATCATTTCCTAATGGAAACGCATCAGTTTATACTACAACTACTGAAGTCCTCCTAGCCTGTGATATTAGCCCATATCACTCTTCTTTAGAGAAATCTTTTTATACTCTATAAAACCTGAGCAATATAGTTGATAGGATGATCTTGTGAAATAACAATCTTGAGATAAAATCAGGAATGGATTATTTTATCGTATGTCTATGAAATTCACAGCCAACATAAAATTTACAATGATTAAACCAATTGCGGCAAACATCAAAATACTAAAACGATAACCTACTCTAGCCAACCAGTCATACTGGTCTATGTCCATATTGAACACTCTTACACCCCAAACTATCCGATTTAACCCTGCTTGCAACCAGTCCGGTTGTATTAGCTTCTGATAGAATGGAGTGAGGAATTTTTGGCCTTAGAGCAGCTAGAACCTTTACGAAGTGGAAACCATATTTTGCCAGATATTTCTTAATCTTAGAGTCAGAAACAAGCCCTTTTTCACGGCTTCGTTATTTATTAAATTCAAAATCAATTTCTTCTTCATCAACTTCATTATTAATATCATTACTTTGTGTTTTAATGAACTTCTAAACAAAGCTAAAATTATTTTATCAATATCTATCTCTTTCTCCTTTCTGGCAGTTGTTCTTTTCAATAAAGTATCTGAGATATAATCATTTGAAATTACCCCTTCACTTAAAGACCGATTGTAAAGCTCTGTCCCAGGATAGAACATCAATTTGTGGTCCATATAAGTAAGATATTTATTTGCATCCTTAATTCCTTTTAAATTACTTGACAGTTGTATGAAAAAGTCTAGTGATTCTATCTTATCATAGATATTTTCAAAAGGATTATCAGATATAATATCAATTAAAGTGGTTATTTTTCTACGGGCTAACATCGGCAGCTTCTCTAAATATTCTTCTCTGTTAAATGGCCTTCTGTATACTTCCCGATTAACTCTTCTGCTTGCCGACTGCAGTCCCAACTTAATACGCTCTATTTTAACATTATTATGCTTAAGAATATTTAATTTACGTTCGTTTGTGCGTTTTATTGTTGCAAAAAAACTAATTGGCAAATCAATGTCCTTTTTATACATTTTCATTAAATCTTCTAATTCTTCATCTGTTCTTGAAAAAAAATCATCTTCCTCAAACCATACAATATTCATCTCCGGAATCATTTCTTTCGCCTTCAAAAGTTCTTCAATTACAAGATCTGTTCGCCGCGTCCTTAAAAGTTTTTGTCCTTTAAAAACTTCTGTAAGTTTATTGTTACAACAAAAGGAACATTTAAAAGGACATCCGCGGATAGGAAATACTCGGTATCCTCTGCTTTTAGTCTGCTTTATAAGTTCGCTTGGGTCTTCTCTCAGAGAAACAAGATGTTTTCCTAAAATATAATGTTCATCCAAATTAAAAATTGGTATAGGTATATTGTTTACATCTACTAATGAAATTGGAGTCGTTCGAATAATTTCTCCATTTCCTGAACGGTACGCAATCCCTCTTGTTTTATTTAGAGGTTCGTTTTTTTGAATATTACCGAGGAATTCTTCCATAAAAATTTCCCCTTCTCCTGTACAAACAAAATCAGCAGAGTTAAGATAAAACCCAGGATCACAGATAACCGGTATCCCACCCCAGACTATGGGCGCCTTAATAGCTTTTTTCAAATAATCATTAACCTGAATTGCACGATTCACATAATGAGTTGTCAGCACGGAAATACCAACAGCAAGCATTCCTTTACAATGTTTGGCTAATTCTTCCAACTGTACCTTCGTAAGTAAAGTAAAATAACGATCATCATTATCATTATGAGAGACACACTGAATAATGCTAACTTTATATCCTTTCCCTCGAAGATAAGCAGCTATTGATCTTGTTGAATGTTGATACATGGCACCTCCAAAACTAATCAAAGCGACTCTATTATTTCCCTGATTAGAATTAATCGAGTTGAAAGTTGGTTTTTTCTCATCAATAAAACTATTCATTATTGCGTTTTCCCACTCTGTTTTTTTCGTTTAACCAATATCTAATCCTGATTTACCATATGATACATATGAATTGCTTTACGGGATAATTACTACCTTCTCTCCAGAAGAACTGCCAATGCTATCCATTTAACAGAATCCGAAAGAGGATAAAACGGTGAACCTCTTTTCTCAAGTGTTATACTGGTGATATGATGTCCAGCTCGCTAGATATGTGGTGAATAACATCGCAAGACGCACATATACCAATATTTCCCCTACCTTTTATAATATTTTCTCTATATTCATTGAATGTTTCTCCATACCATACATCTAATAGGCTTTCTTTATTTAAATCTCCTAATGTGACAGCGCCAAATACGTCATTACAACAAGGACTGATTTTTCCATCAGGCCTGACATTTAGCTGTGTAAATGGATATATACATTGGGATTTTAGAGGTTTAATTCTACTTCTATTTAAAGCCTCTCCACCGCGTGTAGCCAACTTTTCATTTTCAAGCCTCATCTGAATCCTAAGGTTTCCACTAGGATATTTATGATCATTACAAAAATTTATTATTTCCTCTGTTCTTTTATTCCAGATCAGATTGTCATTATAATTATTTATAACCAATTCATCTAAATTATCCAGTAAGTCTCTGAGCTTTTCTATAGTTAGAGTTCTGCCATTAGTCCAAAGTGAAAGGAAAGCAGTCAAATTCTTACGTGCATATTTTACAAATGGTACTATCCTTTTATCTAATAATGGTTCATTATTATTATGAAACTTAACTTTTCCAGTAAACTTTAAAGAACTAAGTTGTTCTATGATATCTTTAAAGAGGCCTTCATCCATAAAAAGTGTCTGCCTGGGATCATCAAATCTATTGACAGGACAGAATGAACACGCCCCATTACATTTGGATACTGTCTCAAGCCGGATAATTCTAAACAAGGGAAGCTTATCTAAACTCTTTAAGGTATCTATATAACTCTTTATTTTTAACCTGTATTTAAAATCATAATACTTGGCAGATAATTGCCTGAAAGTTTCATGCAAATTCTCATCTGAGACGAGTAAAGATTTTACACTAGTCCTGACTGGATGTGTTTTATAATAGTTTACTATTTTCATTTTAAGGTAATGTCATCAATATTTTTTTAACTCTTACAAGCTTTTCCTCAAACCAGAATCTATATACGCAGAATTCAACCTGTACAGATCAATCTTTTTATCATGGACTTAGTCCAATATCTGAAGGTATTATCTCATACTTATCATTTTATTTAATGTTACTAAAAAGAAATAGCCCCTCAAGCATATCAAAAACATTGTCTTGCGTTTTCCCACACTGATCTTTCTATGTTTAACCAATACTTAATCCTGATTTATCTTAATTTCTTTACAGGATAAATACTATTTTCTCCCCAGAAGAACCGCCCTCACAAAACCGATATCACAAACAAAATCGATTGCATCATTATTCGACACACCGTAATAAATGCCCCTCTTGTAACCATCTGTATGAATAAGCGTTTCAGGTTTATATCCCCTTTTCAGGAACTCACCCTTCGGATGATCGTTCGAAACAACAATCTTGGGATAATATCCATATTCAAACATCTTCATTAATGTTTTTCTCATACTGTGGTGAGTATCATCATATTTTGGTCTGTGGACCTCAAATAGGATTTTAGGCGAAAAGTTTTTTTCTTCGAGCAATGGCATCATTCCTTCAAAAACCTCTACTTCATATCCCTCAATGTCCATACGTATAAAATCGATGGGTTTTTTATCAACAATAAAGTCCGGTATGGTTGTCGTTTTTATGTAAATTGAGGGAGAACTTTTTGTCATGCTGCTTTTTCCGTAATATCTTGTAGGGGAAAATGTACCCAAATTAGACATTTCAGAAGTATAAAATTTCTCTTTGCCTGTTTTGTTTGATGCTCCCATCTGAAAAACTTCAACTATATCATTATAATTGTTAAGAGAAATATTCTTTCTCAGCACATCAACATTTGATGGGGAGGGTTCTATCGCATAAACATAGCCATTTTCCCCAACTAAGTTGGCTTCCATTAAAGCATAATATCCAATATTAGCACCCACATCAAGGACTACGTCACCAGATGATAATTCCTTATTTAATATGTAAATATGATCTTTTTCTCTTGTACCAAAGAGGATTAACGTCCTTGATATTCCGGGGTCATTCAAACCAGCAATCATCCTGTAATTATGAACACTGATTTTTATAAAACGCTGTTTCAAAACTCTCTTGCGAAATTCATACAATCCCCTCTTCAACAAATAACTTAGCATGGTGCCTATTCCACGATTAAAGAGGTCCTGAATTTTGTCTTTAAATGATGACATTACCATATTAGTCCATATCTTTTTTTAAACTTGAAGAACAAAATATCGTTAAAGATGTTACTTATAAAGCACAAGGATATTAGCCGTTGTCCATGAATAGAGTCTTGTATCTCAAGCAAAACTCGTTTTGCCCCTGGTCTGACAATAAGTACTTATATCTATCTATTGCAGCAGAGCTTATCTCTTTTACCATGTCTGGATTGCTAATCAGATCATCAATTTTTTCGTTAAAATCCCTGAAGTCCCATTCAAATGGGACGTAGGTTTTATTCTTTACATAAATATCCGGATAAGTTCTCAGATGTTGCATCGACGGTTTAAATAAGAGAGCACCAGCCAATATAATTTCAAAATCACGATAACATATTTCACCATAACCAAAAGGGCTGACAGATATCATTGAATTCCTCAATTCATCTAAATACTTTTTATAACTAATCGGTTCAGTTTCAACTCTTTTTGACTTAAGTTTCTCTATAGTCTTAATTCTTTGAAAGGCATTTATTATATTGGAATAGTTACTGCTCCCACGAAATGATATTGACTTTCTGTTATTTGAAGGAGGCCATATTCTTAGTTTATAAGTATAATTAAACTTTTCTTTTAAAGACCATGGAAGCATTCTAATAATATTTGATATCTTTATGTTTGTAGAGTATGGACCTAACCCGATATTCCAGGAAACGTATAGTTTGCCAAAATACTCTTTCTTTAATGGTTCAACTATTTGAACTTTTTCGTCTTCAAGATTGAATCTATTTTTATAGTAATCTGTATAAATTCTTGCACCATAGTATTCTCTCTCATACAATGTCATGTCCTTTAACACCTGCTTTTTCCAATACTTATCCACATAAGGCATCACCTGAAAGTGTGTGCTTCCGGTACTTGCTGTCAAATCAAGCCATATTACCTGATCACATTTTTCTTCTATTCTTTTCAATATAAATAAAACATTTTCTCTGTTTTTCCATAGTTTTGTAAAATATTTACTATCCAACAAAATAGCATCACAATCGTAAATGTCCTCCCTAATCTTCTCGTAATATTTTAAAATAATATTTAATTCACGGAGTCTTCTCTTGTTCGCAAGAAGTGGATAGAAAAAATAGTAAGAAATAAAATTATTTGTTGTAAGAATGTGAATTCTCATGTTATTAGGTAGCTGCAGATTATCGTTAATCTTTTTCTCAGAAAGCAGATAACAGATAGCATATAATTTGAATTTAATCTGTATTCTGTTATCTATCATCGACTTCAGTCATTAACTTCTATGTGTTCATCTGTGTAAATTTATAGTCGAATGTTTATATCAGCATATTAGTTTACTCCACTGTTTCATGATTTTATCAACAGCAAATCGATCTCGTACCGTTATCGCTTCTTTTCCAATATTAGATCTCAAACCCTCGTCTCGCATTAACACATGAAGTGTTTCTTTCAAAGCCTTTACATCTCCTGGTGGAATCAAAAAACCATTTACACCATGCTTAATAATTTCTCCTGGACCTGAAGGACAATCAAAGCTGACAGGAGGCAGTCCACACACCATTGCCTCTAACAGAGCATTGGGAAAGCCTTCATATCTTGAAGATAAGACAAATAGATCACACCTCGATAATACGGAAAAGGGATTCGTTAGCCTACCAGGAAAGTAGACAAATTCTTCTATGCCCAATCGTATTGCCTCCTGTTTTAGCTCTGTTTCCAGAGAACCAGAACCAATAATAATCAGACTCCAGTCATTAAATTTCTTATGAAGATTTGCAAATACAGGTATCAATAAATCAAAACCTTTTTGTAGCACCATACGCCCCATCGCTACAAGCCGTTTGCCAGAAGGTAGTTCAATTTCTGGTTCCTCATTAAGGTTTTTATATGTAACTTGAACCGGATTGTGAATTACTTGAACAGATTTATTGTACCTCCTGAAATAGTGTTTTATCTCATCCGTTTGCACAACCAAATGAGCAGCGAAAGGATAAAGAGCTCTCCTCATCCAATACCATAATGAACGATTCACTTTGCTGTATTTTGGATAATTACGCTCAGAGATTACAACTTTACACGACAGAAGACGAGTAGCCAGTAAAACAAGAATATTTGTTGAACTTATAAAGCTGATTACACAGTCAGGTTTAGAATGCAAAATAAATTTACGTAAAATATAAATACGTTTTAGATTATTTAGCAATCCTTCCATCCATGAATTAGAGTGACATGAAATATTTAAAGCTTGCCAGTGAATAGATTTTGAAATTGAATAAGAAGCAAATTTACCACTATCAAAGGTTAGCACTGTAACTCGATGGCCAGCTTCTGCCCAATAATTAGCCATAATCGACAAAACCCTTTCAGCACCTCCACATGACAGGGAGGAAATCACCAAGGTAATATTCATTAAATATATCTTTTATTGCCTTTGTAACGTAACGATTTACATCTTTTTGTCTTAAGTGGCTCTATTGGAATACTTTAGCTTTACGGGAAGGACAAATGATAATTTGTTATTTATATATCAGTTAGGAGGCAAAACTACCTGATAAAGATAAATACTATCATACGTATCATGGGTGGTCCTCCCAATAGATGTAGGTTTTAGATTCTTATAACTTTTCAGTAACAATAAATGCAGATCAGAGGCATTCAATATAGGCTTACCCGAAAAAACGAATCTTCCGCCCATTTTTAGAAATTGACGGACATCGAATATTGGAGTAATACCATTTGGTGTATAACTTTTACTTGAAATATAAGGATACAACCGTCCCCTCATCGCAAAAGCATTTTTATTGTCTTTGGCCCGCTCATCAATAAATAAATTAGTAAAATCTTTAGCGTATTCCATAGACTGATCAGACGCTAGTGCCCCTAAAGTATAAAATCCGTGAAATTGTAATACACTGGAAGGCATTTCATAACTCATAACACGATAATTTGATTTAGGGCAATTAGCAACAACAGCTATGAACTTATTTATACTTTCAAAGACGTCTGTTCGAAAAAACTCTTTCAGCGGCACGTATGGAGCAGATTTCACACGCTCTATTGTTCTTTTATCTACTTTGCTCCCTGTTAACAAACACTTTAACGAAGAGAATATTCTAAGATTCTCCGGCAGACCTAAAGACTTATTTATATTTTGTTTTACACCATAAAACTGCTGTTGGGCCGCATATGCAACAACAATAAATAAAATGATCGGTACAATCATTTTCCTTACAAAAAGTCCATAATTAGTTACTAATAAGGACAAAGATATAGAAAACATAAGATGCCACAAAATAGGACTTATAGCAGACACTCTATGGAAAGTCATTGGTAAGCCAATAACTCTAGCAATAAAGCTACTATATACTATGGCAACGGCATATATTAAACTAACAAGCGCTGCTAACCCAATAATAATAAGAAACTTCTTGGCTAAATTATTATGAACATTTTGAAAAGGAGTATTTTGTAAAGGATATTTCCAGCGATAAATTACAACTAAAATCCCAATGGCTACTGGCCAAATCATAAATGGCCACTGTCCTTGTATATGATGACCATAATTATCCCTTACAAAGTGCAAAACAAATTGTTCCCAGATTCTGAATAGTGGTTCCGCTGTATATCTGTCAACCATTATTAAATTACGTGCGGATTCATACTCTGTAAAGAAATATTGGTAAAAAAGACGACTTTCAACCAAAAGCGTTAAAGCAAAGCAACCAATACCAGTAACTAGAAAATATTTTTTATTTTCATGATTTCTAATCCATAAATAGGCAGACCCTAACACTATTATACCTACACCGACAAAACCACCTCGAACTATTGATCCCATCATAAATGGATATGCAAAAATAATCACAACGTCACTTATTCTTCGAGGACCTTTATAAATATTCAAAAATGCCCAATATAATAATGGCTGGTATAATATTGTTCCGAAACGTGTCGGGAAATGGTTTAAAAGACCAAAAGCTAATGCTGTACAAACAGCTATTGATAATGAATAATAACCTCTTGGCAGGAAATGGTCTTTTAACAAAAGCAATAATCCAAAAAACCCAAACGTCCTGAATAAAAATTGATTAATTACATATGCATCGAATGGTTCAAAAAGTAGATACATATTTGCGCCGACATTAAAATCGCTGATCCCTATTACATTCAATGAAATACCATTAAATATTTGTTGTACAACATAATTGTAATCAAGAAAAAAACCACTTAATTCAGCCCGAATTTTGTAAACAGAAAATAACCCTTCCAAATAGTCATGTACACGCGCATATGCAGTATCGCTTGGAAAATAATACATAGACAGAAATGTATAAAGAATCACCGTTCCCAAAGTGATTATTATCAAATCCATATTTTTTAATTTAGACTTAAAACTGATCATTGAATTATTCAAATATCCTTATTGGATTTTTTTGTAATATGTTCAAGGCGATCTGTTAAATCACCTATAATCTCACCAATTAACCCACCAATAAAAGATATACAACCTATTATCATAAAAAGCATTACAAGGTATAAAAGAGGCCGAAATCCCTCGTTTAAAAATATTCTCATATAAATGGCTACTAAACCAGTAATAAAGCCGAGAAATATTAGAAATAAACCTATCGTACCGAAGAACAATAAAGGTTTTCTGGAAAAAGCAATTTTGAATTTAACTGACAAAAGATCTAAAACGCCTATTATTATTCTTCCATAGCCACTATATTTTGGGTTACCATACTTCCTTGGCCTAAGTTTGACATCTATTTCTGTAACAGTAAATCCATAACAATATGAAAGAACCACAAGGAAACGATGCCAATCATGTCGAAGATGAATTCCGTCAAGGATTTCCCTGCGAAATGCCTTCATAGAATTCATATCAGTGACTGGTATAGTAAATAATTTTTGACAAAACCAATTATATATGTAAGAAACTATATTCTTTTCATAACTTCCAATTTTTTTACCTGTCACTAAGTCATATCCTTCATTTAACTTTTGAATGAAACGAGGTATCTCTTCTGGAGAATATTGCAAATCAGCATCCAAAATAATAATTAGTGGACTTTCAGAATGCTGTACGCCATTTACAATTGCTTCCGTTTTTCCTAAATTCCTATGATGACGAACAACTTTTAGGCACTTCATACTTTCTTTATGAAATACTGCTCGTTTAAAAGTATCATCATTGCTACCATCATCCACAAAAACAACTTCTCCATTAAGTCCATATTTACTAAATGCAATTTGAATTTCATTCATAAGAGTATCTATATTTTCCTCCTCATCAAAAGCAGGTATTACTACAGAGAAATCATAACTGTACTGTTCAGCGTTATTCATTTTTATTTTTCCTCCAGAAATTGTAGTAACTAAACTCCATAACTAATTTGATATTACACCATCTTACGAAATGCTCTTGACTCCTCATTTAACGCAAATTGGTATCAACCAGGAAAAAGAAGTTGTTATTACATTTATATTAATGGTGTAGATATAAATTTATTAAATAAGCAGCACTTTGGCCTCATCTCTGAAAAAGTGGCTTTTTCAACTAATTTACAAAAATCAATTCTGATCTTATAATTTTACCTTTAGTATCATATTCTCTTATAATTTTGATATGCTTTGTTTTGTTTGTTCTTTTCATTTTAGCTACATTATAGGTAATCGGCAAGGTACACAAATCAGATTCTTGGAAATATCTAGATGAGCTACCATAAATAGTAGAATTCTTAGAAGACACTATTATAAAATCAATATTTTTTGAGTAATCAACATTATCTACGACTATTATTCTATCTTCTTGAATCTCAATATCCCTAGCAAATTCCTTTGAAGTTTGCATATTCTTCATTATTAATGACTTTCTTAACATGTTTTTTAGTCTTAATGATATTTTCTCGCTTCTACCAAATGTGATCTGAAATGATCTAAGCAAAATGAATTTAAGCGGACTAATGCTAATATCTGGCAATTCTCCTAAGTATCCTTTAATCTGCAGCTTACTTCTTATAACATGAACAGAATTATTATTACTAAGATTACCTGAAGTTAATATTTTGTTATTTTTGTACTTAATTACAATCCCAGAATCATCAATAGAATTCTTATTTTCTTTATAGATAACTTTTATTGCACCTCCTTTTTTGTAATTAGCTAAAGTATAAGCGTAATTATTACTATTAATCCATAAACAAGATTCTTTAAACATTTTTGTAAAATTTTGTTTATATGGAAGTTTTTCTGTAACTTTATTGTTTGAAGAGTCAATATATGCTTGTAGATATGTATATGAGTTAAATAAAAGATATTTATCATCAATTGTAGAGGGTGCGACAGTACTTCTAATGGATATTGCATGCCGAATAGCCTGACATATTTCTGCAGCTGTATGGATTTCTTTTGATAATATTTCAAAACCGTGTGGAATCATATATTCGGTGTTTCTGCTGCCATATTCACCTCCAAAAGTATAATCCGGATGTACAAAATACGAAATAAAATTGACAGCTTCTTTAAGAGCCGCTAACAGTTGCTTGTCATTTGTTTTCTGATAGTATTTAGCTAGATAATCTATACTTAATGACAAATAACCAATATCTGCTCCACCATACTCATAAAACCAACCTTCAGACATCTGATGTTTTAAAATGTGTCTAATTTTATTTTCTGCATCCGCCCTGTATTTATCTTCTTTTGTTAAAAGATAAATATTATACAAGGCTATTGCTGCACCAGTTTCTTGATTAAACACCTTACCTTCTTCTTTATTGAGTAACCAATCTCCTGCTTTTTTAAGTGAAGCTATTATCAGATCTTTATTTTGTATTTCTTCATCTTTAAGCTGCAATAAAGTTTCAGAAGTAGTATAAGAGGTAAAGGCAGTTGTGTTAAAAGCATTCTCATTAGGATAAACCTCATCAAATGAACCGTTTTTATTCTGGATTTTTGTCCAGTATATTAACGCTGCATTTATCCATTTGAGAATTAACTTGCTATTGAAATATTTATTCTTCTTTTTTATTTTGTATATCAGTGCAAGAGTCAATGCTGCTTCTTGTTTTCTGGCACAAGAGATGTCAAAAGCCTTATAATTCCAGTAGTCTCTATCAAACGAACCAAAGCTCTTTGAAGCAGCATTTCGGTTTAGAAGATTAAGAATCCTTGGCATAACACCTAAGACTTCATTATAATAGACCTCTTCTGATATCATCATAATCAATTGAATTTTTCGAACTTTTTAGTAAAAGGTAAAAGGCTATTTTTGAAAGGCATAAACCTGTACAAGCTAATTATTATTCTCTTCAATCCTAGCAATTTGTTCTTATTTGATATTTTGTCAAATATAAATTTATTATATGAAACAACTTCATCGACTGAATATTTTCTTGGCATAGGTTTTGGCTCTTTTAGGTAATAGCCCATAGCTATATATGCTATTGGATCATATTGCTTTGGTATGTTCAGGATCTTTCTTAATTCTTTTTTTCTTGGCAAATGACAAATCCAACAACATCCTATACCCATACTGTGGGCAGTCAAAATCATATTTTGTATAGATGCAGCTGCACTTTGAATATTATCATGATAAGCTATATTTTCATTCTGATTTTCATACAACATCAAAACTCCTATTGGGGCATTTTTTATGAAAGAAATGGTGCCAGCACTAATTAATCTTATCTTTAATTTGGAATCTGATATTATTATATATTTCCACCCTTGAATGTTACATGCAGATGGTGCTCTAATAGCAGCATCAATTATTTTCCTAATCTGTCCTTTCGGAATAGATTTCTCTTTGAACTTTCTTATAGTTACCCTGTTATAGATTGCATCTTGTAGTCTCATTTTATAATCTTTTAATTAAACAGGCAAACCACCAGCTGCGATGGTGTGACGAAACAAGTTTATGCTGAGTAAAGCCAAGTAAGTCAATGTATAAATTCCTCCAGAAGCCCCACAGGGAAACCTTTTATGTATAACATCGAAGAAGAAAGGTATATTTGTTATAAACACACCAAAGATAAATTATAATGCATATAATGTGAATATTGAGATTGATCCAACAAAGTAAACTACTACCGCCTAAAGAGCGGTAGTAGTTTACTCAAGAATTTGTCTTTCACGCTATTAACCGAATGATTGCTAAAGAACATAAAACCAATGACACCCGGCAATAGGTTATTTATACAAAATATTAAAAAGCTTGCCGTTACAGCAATGGCCGGTGAAACTCCGAAAGAACTAAGCATTAAGGCCGCCACTCCTTCTCGAAGTCCCAAACCACCAATTGTTATGGGAAAATTGCTAATAAGCACAATTATTGGCATTACAGAAAAGACTGCCAGAAAACTGGCGGGCCCAAAAGCGTTTAATAATAAGCTAAATTGTAATATATTAATCCCACATACAAGAAGACGTATAAACAAACATGAATTTTTTAAACGACAAGGCAAATCTTCAACAGAAACAAATAATCTTTGCAATTTCTCTTTATAAGGTAGTAACAATATCTTTTTTTTTACAGGAGCATATAAAGCTGGAAACATAATAAAGCTTAGTAATAAAACTGAAAAAGCACCAAATACTACAGCCATTTTCATACCAAAAACTAGTAAACAACCTATAGTTGATAAAAGGACAAGTATTTGTAAATCAATAGCCTTGTCTAATAAAGCAGCCCCTAACAATACCTCTCTATTACCAGACAAGAAAAATATTCTTGAAAGTTCACCAACTCTCATAGGGGTAAATAACCCTATGCCCATTCCCCCAAGATAGGATGCAATAGAACTTTTCCATGTCGCTTTGAATCCAGAACCATTTACTAACAATTTCCATTTATATACACCAAGTAGAACAACTATAGGCGACATGAACGCGGCCATCAGCACCTCAATATGCAAAACTTTATCCACATTATCTGATATATGTTTAAAACCTATCTTATATACAATAAAAAAAATAAGGATTAAAGTCGTAAAAACTTTTAATATTCCCCATAGTTTGCTATTCATTACCACCTACCAACAAATAAGGTTTGAGCTCATTTTTGTTTAGTACATTATTTACATCAAGATAGTTCATGGCCACTGAGCTTACTCAAAGGTTTTGCTTAAAGACCAGCAACAGCTTTGAATCCTCTTACATTTCTCTTCAGGTCTTCAACAGTACGCATTGACATAATACGGTTGAATATGTATTGCGGGCGGATATAAAACTGTTTGGTTGCCCATCTTCTCAATTTATCAAGCTCGTCAAAGCTACTATAGCCATATGGAGTAAAAGTAACATGGTGAAGCGTTAACTTGTCATGATTTTCCCGGTAAGTGCCCCATTTGCCGTCATTTAACTCTCTGTATAAGACAGTACCGGGATAGGGTGTTAGTACGTTGAATTTAACATAATCAAAAGGTATCTTACAGATATTCTTTACCATTTTTCTTGCCTTTTCAGGTGTCTCCATTGGAAGGCCAAGTATGAAATTACCATGAACCTCAATACCTGCCTTTTTTGTCCAGCTAACAGAGTCATATATTCCCTCAAGTTTTATTCCTTTATTTATGGCCTTCAAAATATCACTGTCAAGACTTTCAAGCCCATAAAAGATTCTCCAACAGCCTGCCTTAGCCATTTGAAGAAGCATCCTTTCTGAAACTGTATCTGCACGGCAACTACAACTCCAGGTAATGTCTATCTTTTCCTTTACGAGTTTATTGCAGAAATCCTCCACCCAGCGCTTACTCAAACCCCATATATCGTCCCAAAAAGTTATCTCTTTAACACCAAACCTCTCCTTTAAATAAATTATCTCCTCTATAACATTGTCAACCGATCTTATAATATATTTTCTTTTAAACATCTCACTAGAACTGCAAAAAGTACAACTAAAGGGACACCCTCTACTCGTAACCATAGAAGCAACAGGCAATCTCCTGTATTGGTGAGGTGTCGGTCTATATCGATTTATGTCAATACAGTGGTATGCAGGAAATTTTAAATTATCAAGATCCCTGATACGTTCACTTTGTTCCGTTATGATAACTTTACCATTGTTTTTATACCCAATCCCATTTATTTTTGAAAACTGTTCCACTGGGCTACCACAATTGAGAGCATTAACCAACTCTACAATGCTATACTCACCTTCACCTATAACAACATAATCTATGGAATTATGACTGAGAACTTCTTCTGGAAGTAGTGTTGGGTGAGGGCCACCAAAAACAATTGGAATATTAAGAGAATCTTTTATTTTTTCAGAAAAAAGAGCACTGCGTTTCATATTAGGTGTCTCAGTTGTTATTCCTATAATGTCTGGTGATATCTTAACAATCTCGTTCAATGCCTCATCTATATCGTGCCCTTCCAGGACTGAATCAAGAAATTGAACCTTGTATCCAGCACTTTCAAGTGTACTGGCTATATATAGCATTCCCAATTTTGGTGTAAGAGTGCCTACACTTCTGAAGCTCTTGCAATACCTTTCCAACATTGGAAAAGGCGGACTAATTAAAAGAATGTTTTTTATCATTTTTATTATCTTCTTTCATTTGTATTACTTTTATGACTTCCAGATGTAAAAGTGTGGGATGGATACCACAAAACGCAGTTGACATATCCAGACGTAGTTTTATGTTTTCAGCCAATTGAGTACTATGATGGCTTATGTTGGACAAAAACGTCGAAATATCGATTTTACACATAATACAGAAAACAGGAACAGAGCTATATACGATGCCATATCACGAAACCATCCACAATTCTCATGCAGATCTAGCACCTGAATCGTTTTCTGATCGATAAATATTCCTCGAATTGATATTACGCCACATTTTAATGGAAGCTGTCCCGTCAAATCCAATTCCTCACCTGCAAATGTAAACAATTTTCCACCACTTTGGTTTGGGGCATATAATGCCCTGTCAAAATGAACTTCTCTGCCTACTCTTTTTTCTTTTTCTCGAAGAGTGCTTACATAATGATTATCAGATTTCGCTGGGCCATCTAACAATAAAATTGGTAAAATAAAATAAGCAACAAGCAATATTAAAGATAATGAAATGTTTCTGATCGAGAAAGTACTCAGTCTTATTGGGCTTCTAATACCCTTTAACACAAAAAACATTGTGTAACTCAAGCCAACTATTGTCAGTATGGTAACAGCAACATGTTCTGGCCATATTAAACCAAACCTAATCAGTTCCCAGCTAAAAGGTGCAATTAAGTGTATGCCTGCGGCCGTTTTTATCTCCAAAGCGTCTAGCAAAAGATGGACAAAGGAATTCAACAATAATATCATAAAAACTGTTTTAGGCTTTTCGGAAAAGGAAGCGAAAACAGCTGACAATATCAAGCAAAACACAAAGGATGCCTGAATGATCACATATAATCGAAGTGTGTACGGATCAATTTGTGGTAACATTACTCGTGACATTCTCTGAGTAATCCATGGTATGTCAGGTATAATACAGCCAAGGAACAACCATTTGATATCTGCATCACGAAGCACTGATCTCGTAAACACACCCTGAACTGCGAAATGAACCAAAGAATTTGGCATATTACAGAACTCGACTATAATCCTCTAGTAAAACCATAACCTACGCCCGTTCTTTGTACCACCTTTATAAGTAAGTCTAGGTTAAGTCAACCATCTCTAATAAGTCCGTTATCCAACACTGCAATGGAAATAATTGAAATGACCCTTTCTGCTCTATCTCCTGATAATGCCGATATTACCAATGTGATTCGTACTGAGCTCATTCTGCTATACCAAGGAGGGTATCGTATACATTCTCTAACTCTTTCTGATATGTCTTATTACGGAATCTTGAGTTTATGGTTTTATAACCTCCCTGGATTATTCTTAATCTTAAAGATTCATCCTTTAGTATCGCGATTATTGATTGCTTAAGGTTATCAACATCTCCATAATTGACAAGGAGACCATTTATCTCATTTTCTATAACTTCAGGTATACCGCCTATTCTTGTTCCAATAACTGGTATTCCCACATCCATCGCTTCTAAGAGAACCCGACCGAATCCCTCTTCGCTAGATGGAAGCACTAATAAATCCGCTTTCCTTATAAATGCCTGAGGATTAGATTTATAGCCAAGAAAAACTACATGCTGTTTTAGATTTAGTTCAGAAATATATTCTTTTAATTTATTCTCTTCTTCACCGTCACCCACTAAAAAAAGCTTTGCATTAATATTATTATTTATAATTTGCTCAAAGCCTTTTAATAAAAAAGGTATCCCTTTACATTCTATTAACCTTCCAACAAACATTATTTTGTATCCATCATATTCCGATATAGAAGGAATATCATTATCCGGTAATGCATCATCATCGCTGGATTGATAGACATTATATATAACATCTATCATTTTAGAATCTATTCCCTTCTCAACCCAATGTCGCTTTATCTGCTCAGATATTGCTATGTAATTAATCATTATTTTCTTTGTATATGATATTTTGCTGTTGTTTAGACCATAAGAATTAAATGTCCTTAAATG
>Ga0187827_10002948_pt1 | contig 22633 bp, 18 predicted proteins | sample ETNtaG_39_FD_167969 | JGI IMG/M metagenome (GOLD analysis project Ga0187827, IMG submission 167969) | Marine microbial and viral communities from oxygen minimum zone, Eastern Pacific Ocean - ETNP2014_SV_150_PacBio MetaG (Illumina Assembly) | ecosystem: Environmental > Aquatic > Marine > Hypoxic... | reverse complement strand
GATGTTGTAGCTGTAACTACTACGAGAAGGTTGGAAATCGGGTTTAGATCGGGACAAGACGGGTTCACAGTGGCTCAATCTGTTCCTGTCGAATCTCTCATGATTACGGGAGATGAAAATATAGTTGATGTACAAGCTGTTGTGCAATACAGAATAGTGGACTTGAAGAGTTTCCTTTTCGAGGTGGGCGATCCGGGTGATCCTGACAGAAATATTCCTCCTGGGAGACCTGATGGAAAGACCCTCAGGGATATTACTGAAACTGCTGTTCGCCAAGTGGTGGGTTCTCGAAAGATCGACGATGTTTTGACCACGGAAAAAGAGCAGGTTCAAACTGAAGTATTAGTTAAAATGCAACAACTAGCTGCCGAGTATCAGACAGGACTTCAAATCCAACAGATGCTACTACAAAATGTTAACCCTCCTCAGGAGGTTCAGGCTGCGTTTGAGGATGTTGTAAAAGCCAGAGAAGATCGAGACCGCATGGTAAACCAAGCCGAAGCATACCAAGCTGACGTACTTCCTAGGGCCATTGGTGAAGCAGCGCAAATCACCGAAGCAGCGGAAGGGTTTAAGAGAGGGCGTGTAGCAAAAGCTCAAGGTGAGGCGGACGGTTTTACTGCAATCCTTGCTGGATATCAGAAATCCCCTGAGGTAACTAGAAAAAGGCTTTATCTTGAAGCAATGGAGCAGATTTTGCCAGGGGTAAAGAAGTTTATTTTGAGTGATTCGGGAGTGTTACCGTTTTTACCTCTTGATAATGGAAGTAGTGTAGGGCAGTAGGAATGGGTAAAACTCTTTTTTCCATATTATTAATAATCGTGTTGGTATTTGTTGCTGTAACTCAAATCTTTTACACCGTTGACGAAACTGAAATGGCGATCGTCGTGAGATTAGGAGCCTATCAAAGGAGTCACACAAGTCCTGGATTACAGGTTAAAACACCATTCGTTGAATCAGTAACTAAGTTTGATAAACGTTTACTGCGAGTAGACGTCCAAACTGCTTCACTTCTAACGTCTGACAAAAGGAACCTCTTGATTGACTCTTATGCGAGATATCGTATAAAAGACCCTCTTATGTTTTATAGGACATTGCGTGATGTGCCCCAAGCTGATGCTCGAGTCGGGGATATAGTAAACGCGCAAATGCGCCGTGAAGTGGCTTTGGACCTGCAGGAAGAAGTTATATCTGAAACCCGAGAAGACATAATGCATAAAGTTACTGAAGCTAGTAACAGGTCTGAAATTTCGAGAACAGAAGCAATCGAAATATATGGAACACTAGCTAAGGGAGAAATTTCGGTGATAGTTACCGAAAAGGATTCGGAAGGCAGGTCTTCGAGAGGCCGACACGCTAATGCCTCTGAGATAGCGGATCTAGAAGCCACCGGTTCGATATCTGATAAACCTGATGCAGAGATAACCTACTATTTTCCATTAAAAGAAAAATATGGCATCGAAATAGTCGACGTACGTATTAAACGGGCAGATTTCCCTTCCGACATAGCCACCAGCGTTTTTGCTCGTATGGAGGCGGAAAGAGAACGTATAGCGAAAGGATTACGTGCAGAAGGTGCACAAATGGATGCCGAAATTCGTGCAGAAGTTGATAAACAAGTACAAATAATATTGGAGAGTGCTAAAGGTACCGCTGAGCTACTTCGAGGTGAAGCTGAAGAGGAAGCCATAAATATTCTTGCAGATGCACTTGGCAAAGATCCTGAGTTTTATGAATTCAGACGATCCCTTGAAGCGTACAAAATTGTGATAGATTCTCACTCATCGATTGTTTTGGACCCTGATAGTGATTTATTAAAATACCTAGAAAGTTCTGATAAGCCATAGGGTCCTTATCATTTTCTATTAAGCGGTTTGAGGGATATTTTCCCGGTTTTAATTTTAGCTGCTACTTCGCTTAGATCTTTTTGAGTTTCTATACTTGTCCAGAATGCATTTGATGAGAAGGAAGTTATTTTGCGGCTTTTTACTAATTCTGGGAATGTTGTAGTTTCGTGATCCCCTATATCGGGTAATAAGTCACATATGGACCTTTCAAAAAAATAAATGCCACTGTTAATATAAACTGGTAAATTGCCTTTTTCACTAAATTTTGTAATGTTACCTGAATTATCAGATTCAACCAAACCGTACCGATTTGGGTGTAGTACTGTCATTACCGTCGCCGTTGAAGACCTTGTTACATGAAAATCTAACAAGGTATTTAAATTTTGATTTGTAAGCACATCGCCGTTAGTTACCAATACTGTAGTAATTTCATTTGGAATCATAGAAAACCCCTTTTTTACTGCCCCACCCCGACCCAAAGGGTTATCTTCATATGAATAATGGGCAGTTATTTCAAAATCACTCCCGTTACCAAAATGGTCGAAAATTTTTTCTCCTAGGTAACCACATAAAAATACTACGTCGGTAATCCCCTGGGATTTCATCCAGCTAACTTGATATTCAATAATTGGAATGCCCATGATTTCGACCATTGGTTTAGGACGGTCATTTGTAAGAGGACGGAGACGTTCACCACGTCCGCCAGCTAATATGAGCCCGTAAAGTTTGTTTGTCATTAATTACTAAATAATGTAGCGCGTAGAAATAATTAAATACAATTTATATCAAGAAAGTTGTTATTGTTGTAGAGAATCGACTATTTGACATAAAAAATCTTCTTGGGTGGCAGCACAAAAATTTGCAACCGAATAGTTTGTATTTACAAACTCATCGTATACACCCGGTGACTGTACTACAACCAAATCTAACGATGGGCAGACCCAAATATGCTGTTTATTATTTCCTATAGACGCAAATGAGTCGCTAGGTAGATTTGGCCACATCTTTCCTTTTGAATTAGACCAAAAGCCTAAGCCTAATTTATGTTGTTCTGGAGATTCTTCTTTGAACGCTTTCTTTGGAACAGAAGTTGCGTTTTTGATCCATTCTGTTGGTATAATTTGCCGACCTTGCCAATTTCCATAATTGAGCCACAGTAATCCTAATTTTGCCATATTTCGTGAATTCATGTAGAAAAAAATTTTATGACCAAATATTGCCTCGTTGATAGTGGTACTTGGGTCAAATATAGATTTGTATTTCCAAGTGGCTTCTAGTCCAATTGGATTCATAATTTTCCACTTGGCCAGTGCCCCTATTCCAGCTCCTTTATCTGGGTGTTCAGTTTTATATAAATTGTAATTGGCAGCTATCGCGTGGGAAAGAATGTTCATTCTGCATCGTTTCAGTGGCAATTGTTGTTTAGGGGTGACAAAAATGGGTGTGTCTTTATATAGTCCACCAATGAGATGATGAAACGTAATCGACGTATTTGGTAGGTATAGATGTTTTTGAAGGAAACCAACATTTGAGTTTTGCACAAATTCAGGGTAATAATCTCCAACTTTATCATTTATGGAGCGGATAATTTTTTCTGAAATGGTGATCCCCAATAAACTGCATAATATTGATTCAGTAATAGAGCCTTGATTTAAATTTTTGTATGCATCAATCCTGTAATACCACTCGACTACTATTTTCCCCTGGCGAACAATGGTAATTCTGTAAGGATTTCCAGCCGATTTATCTGCAATAAAAGTTCCGGCTTTCAAAAGTTTCGATCGATTAAAACCAAGACATTCTGGATTTTTTGTCGTCCAAAAACTTTTTTTATTCTTCGACATTTGACTAGAATATTTCCAAATTATTCATACTCGACAGAAGATCTGACGACTGACGACATAGTTCTATGAAGGTGGTTCTTCATTTCCTCCGGCTGGCACGTTGTAGTTATATATGCCATGGCTATTCCACAGTCCAGATCCGCCCAGGCTGAAGAAATGCCCAACCCTCCGTGCCCAACAGTCTGACAATGTTGAGGGGCACTAAACTTGTTATTTATACCTGAATTTAGCATTAATCCTAACCCCAGTTTATAGTAATAACCAGAATGTTCTAACCCTTCCGCCTTTGTTGTGGTTATCTCTGAAATTACTTTTTGTGGTAACCACGAATTGTGTTTGTATTTACCTTTATTTGCGATTATGGAAAAAAACTTGCAGATATCATTTGATGTACTTACCGCTGATGCTGCTGGCATGATTACCAGGTTTTTATGTATGGCACTCATGTTTTTAGGCAATAATGGGTCTTCGAAATCATCCGAGACATTCAAAGGCAATAGACGTTTTTGCTGGGGCAAAGGGATGATGAAGTTTGTATCGTTTAAATTAAGTGGCTCCGACACTTCTCTAATAAATGAATGTTCAAATGAGAGACCTGAAATTCTGGACGCTAATTCAGCCACAATCCAACCAAAAGTTAAAGCGTGGTATTGAATCATTTGCCCAGGTGGATATTCTGGAACTAAACCTTCGATCCATTCTATTATTCTGCCCCAGTCGGCATAATCCCTTAATGGTAGGGATTCATGGTTTGGTACACCGGCTGTGTGTGTCAGGACATTTTTTATCGATGTTCTGTCTTTACCATTGTTTCCATACTCTGGCCAGAATTTTATTATTGGATCGTCCCATTCAAAGAATCCTTTGGCATAATATCTCCATAAGACGGCAGCTACTAAAGGTTTACTAATAGACATTATGGGGAACAATGGTTTTTTTATAGTTTTAGGTGTCGAATTTATTTCATAAATAATTTTGTTTTGAGCACTAATAGATAAAGAGGCTGTTCGGTGATACCCTTCCGTTATTTGCTTGTTAAATTCCGTTTCTATTCTTTGTATGTTAAGATTTTTGTAATTCATGAATTGTTTGGGTACTTTAAATAAGGAATAACTTGAGGTCCTTCGGGTAACACACATAAGGTTGAAGAAGATCCGTAATGATTCAAAGAAAAATTAATTGCTTTATTTATATCTGATATAGGTTCCAGATGTGCCTTCCTCACGTCAGAATCTTCGATGTAGGAATTTTTCAGAAAAATTTTCGCGGTTTCCTGGATCTGAGCCTGTATTTGTACTTGCCACTGGTCAGGTTCAACAAAGTTATTGTTTTTTATCATCAATAGTAGGTCGCTTGGGGTTTTTTGGGATTTCAATAAAGAAGCGTATGACCCGTGGTTAGGAAGTCCATCTTTACACTCGGAGGCACATATTATTGTGCCGTTTGGTTTTACGATACGGGCAGCTGCAGCCATACCTTTTACGGATTGATATAGGTTTTGATCTAAAGGAAACCCTGCATTACTTGTCAACACGATATCAAAAAGCGAATCCACTTCTTGCATTGCATCCTTTTTTGCGGCCTGACAAGCCAATCCGTGTTCTTGAAATAGTGATCCTGCAAAAACACGTGTTATTTCTTTTTTATTATTTAAAGTTACATCTATGGAAAAATCGGGTGGGCACATACGTGCAATGTCCCTGATATCTTTATGAACGAGGTTGTTTTTTGTAATTCCCCAAGTAGAATTTTTATGGGCAATCCTGTCAAAATTATGTAGTTCCAAAATAGTATTTATACCCGCTAAACCTGGAGCAACCATTTTTGGGCCTCCGCTAAATCCAGCAAAGAAATGAGGTTCAACGAATCCAGTGGTTATCCGAAGATCTGCATTTACCCACTCTTTATTTAGAAAAACATCTACATTATTCGATGATTTACCTAAATACCGTAAACGTGAGGAATCATAGGCATCATGGTTTACTACCCTATACTTAGTCGCTATTTCTTTCCCGAGCATATCTACAATTTCGTCATTTGTGCAGTTTCTATGCGAGCCAGTAGCAATTAGTAGGGTTATATCCTCTCTGTTTATATCGGGAAGGTTGGATATTATAGCCTTTAACATCTGTTCCCTTGGTTGTGCTCTTGTTACGTCACATATAGATATACTAACTTTTGCGCCTGATTTTTGAATTTCTCTTAGTGGTTTAGCCCCTTGAGGATCGTTTATAGCATTATCGATTTCTGCTATTTCATTGCCAAGGCTTGGTGGATATGACGGGCTTACAATTGTAGTTCTTTCCTCTGGAACTTCAACATTAATAACAGATTTTCCGTAATAAATGGGTATGGTAATATTTGTGGGCATTTCACCTACTTTTCGCGGTGTATCTTTACTCCAACGGATTTCGAAAACCTTACGGCGCCAGGTTTTTTTAGGGTCACGGTAACACCTGTAACCAATGGTTCACCGAGGCATTCATCGGCCAATTTTCCAGCTAGAGATTCGATCAGTTTGTAATTTGAATTTTTGACTAATCGACTAACTTTTTTGACAATATCTCGGTAATTTACAGTATTTGCTATCTTGTCGGTTTTTATTGATGAGGATAAATCAGTTTCTAACAGTAAATCTACCAAAATACGTTGAGGTGTTTCTCGTTCCCATTGATTAACGCCTACGATACAGAAGAGTTCAATCTCTTCAATAATAATTGTATCGACTTTGTTTTTTTTCACGATATTGTAATAAATCTGTTAAAACCATGCAGGGAATTGTAAAGGTTTCAGTTTAGTAGATATGTCGACCACCATCAACTCTGATCTTTTCACCAGTTATAAAGTCATTATTTATTAAACTGAGTATGGCCGATGAAATTTCATTAACAGTTCCTAATCGATTGGCAGGCCCCAAATCCATTTTCGGCACATCTTTTTCCGAAATAACTCCGGAGTCCGCAGGTGGTAAAATTGCCCCCAGAGCTATTTCGTTTACTTGGATATTTGGAGCCATTGCAACGGCCAAGGATTTTGTTAAACCCGATAACGCCGATTTACTGACGCCATAAGAAAATCTTTTTTTTCGAGCAGTTCGCCAGTCTCCTATGTTTATAATTTTCCCAAAATTATTATACGGAATATTGTTTTTCATTAGCTGAGCTAACAAAAATGGAGCTGTAAAATTTATTGCCATCATTTTATCCCAATCGCTCAGGCTAATATTATTAAGAGAATTCTTACTGAACATAGAAGCATTATTAATTAAAATTTCTATACACCCAAATTTTTTTTCAATTGATGATACTAAAACGTTAATTTCATCAACGTTTTCTAGGTTGGCCTTAACAGCGAATGCCGAACCGTCATCTTCGTTAATTATCTTTACGGTGTTCAGAGCTTCTTTTTTGGAGGAATTGTAGTGAACTGCTACGTTCGAACCGGCTTTCGCCAAAGATAATGCAATACTTCTACCGATTCTTTTACCGGCGCCGGTTACTAAAGTTGTCTTGTTTTTAGGATTCAATTATTAATGAACCGGTAAATTCTAACGGACATGTGACATAAATTCTTCTCTCGTTGCAGAGTTAGATTTAAAATGCCCAAGTAATGTGCTAGTTATCATGATTGTGTTGGGTTTTTTTATTCCTCGCATAGCAGCGCAAAGGTGTTGGGCTTCTATAACTACACCAACGCCTATCGGGTCGACATGTTCAAACAAAAAAGATGCTATTTGTTGAGTCATTCGTTCTTGCACTTGAAGACGCCTAGCGTACATTTCAATTATCCGAGGAATTTTCGAGAGTCCAACTATCTTTTTTTTGGGTGTATAACCTACATGCGCTTCACCATAAAAAGGAAGCATATGATGTTCACATAATGAGTAAAAATCCACGCCTTTTACAATTACCATTTCATCATATTCCACATCGAAAAGCGCGTTATTTAAGAGTTCGTCGGGTTCGATTAAATAACCTGAAAGCAGTTCTTCGTACATTTTTGACACTCGGATGGGCGAATTTAATGTTCCGTCCTCATCTACAAACTGTTTTATCGATTTTATGATGCTGGACACGCCCAATTCTATATGGTTTTTAGCTTCTTGTGAAAGAACTTTGTCGCTGCTAAATTGTGATGATTTCCGGTTACTTTTCATGTCTTACTCTAACCACCTGATACAGCGGGGACAAAATGAACTTCAACATCTGGATCGAGTTTTTGTCTTAGACCCTGTCTTGTTGCCACATAGCCAACTACAGCCGATAGCCCAGGCCTCAATTTATCATCCTTTACTAATCGATCCTTTATACCCGGATATAAATTCTCAAGCTCATCAACCAATTCCCTCAGTGTGGCTGCAGGTACATCAACTTCAGGGACACCATTAGTAAATTTTCGGAGTTGAAAAGGAATGAAAACTTTTGCCAAAAATCACCTTGAGACTTTAATCATAGATATATCAATCTTTTGATATAGCGTCCAGAATTCTTCCAGGTTTAATTGGTTGTTCATAAATCCTTTTGCCGATAGCGTCGTTTATAGCATTACCCACTGCGGCGATCGGAGGACAGAGTGGGACTTCCCCAACGCCCCTGACACCATATGGATGATTGGGATTTGGGACCTCAACCATTATTGTTTCAATCATAGGCAAATCTAGAGAAGTTGGCATTCGGTAATCGAGAAACGAGTAGTTGGCCATTGAACCGTCATCGTTGATGAAATATTCTTCGTTTAGAGCCCAACCTATACCTTGAACCACCCCTCCTTGAATCTGTCCCTCGGCGTAAGATGGGTGGATGGCCGTCCCGACATCTTGAATAGCGGTATATCTAACTACGTCCGTTTTTCCTGTTTCTGGATCTATTTCTAAATCACAGATGTGGACAGCATATCCGTTGCCTCCTGCAGCCATATTGACTGATGAAGTGGTTGATACCGGAGCACCAGTGACGCCAAGTTTTTCAGCCAGCTCTTTTATAGAAAGCTTGAGTTCAGATTCTTTTGTTGACCTGAACACTCCATTGCTAAATTCTATGTCAGTTTCGTCTATTTCCCATAAGATCGATGCCCTTGTTTTTAATTCTTTTACCATACTTTGGGCAGCTAAATACGCTGCGTAACCTGTTGCGAAAGTCGTACGCGACCCTCCAGTTGTACCGGTAAAGCCAATTGAGTCCGTATCTGGTATAGATGGTTTAATGTCTTCGGCAGCTAGGCCTAGTACTTCTGCGGCTTGCATTGCTATAGATGCCCGAGTTCCGCCTATATCAGCTGACCCTTCATTCATCATTACAGTGCCGTCGTCGGACAACATTAGGTCACATGTGGATGGCCCCCCCCCATTCATCCAATAACCACATGCCAACCCACGACCTCGAAGTTTTCCATTATCAGGTTTACCCAGAGGCGAATTCCAATGGGAAGAATTTCTTGTAGCGTCTAAGCTTTCTTCAAAACCCACCTTTTCTAACAGGACCCCATCACCTCTTCTAGTTCCTTTCTTAGCCGCGTTATCTAATCGAAACTGTATTTTGTCCCAGCCTTTGTTTTCGCATATTTCGTCAACCACTGTTTCTATTGCAAATGCAGCTTGGGGTGAACCAGGGGCACGGTAAGCTGCAGATTTCGGTTTATTAACGACTATGTCGAAACCGTCAATTCTTGAGGCTGGGATGTTGTAGCATCCAAAGATACATATAGCCCCAGCATTGACCGCACTTCCAGGATAGGCGCCCGCTTCGTACCGGATGGTCGCTTCAGCGGCAGTTATTTTACCATTGTTGGTAACACCCATTTTAACCTTAACTTTACCCCCTGGCGCTGGGCCGGTAGCTTGGAAAACTGATGGCCTGTCCATAACAATTTTCACAGGTTTTCCACCAGATTTTTTTGAAAGAATTGCGGCAATAGGTGATAGGTAGACTTTAGTTTTTCCGCCAAATCCCCCGCCGATTTCACTGTAATTTACGCGTATTTGACTTGGTGATACACCTACAAATTTGGCCGTTTGGTCCCGTACACCAAAAGAGCCTTGGGTACTAGACCATACTGTTAATTTATCATCTTCGTGCCAAATGACTGTGGCATTATGTGGTTCTATGTACCCTTGGTGAACCATTTCCAACGACACTTCTCTGTCCACTATTAAATCAGCTAATTTAAATCCCCCTTCTACGTCTCCGAATTCGTGCCGAAAATGTGTTGCTATATTGGTGTTTGCGACATTTTCGCCGAGATGGTCTCCTATCAAATCTTCAATTAATATTGGGGCATTTGGAGACGTTGCTTCATCCACATTTCTCACAGGTTCAAGTCTTTCGTATTCCACCTTAATTAACCTAGTGGCTTCCTGAGCTGTATTTCTATCTATGGCGGCAACGGCAGCAATTACATGGCCTTTGTACAAAACTTTATCTTTAGCCATAATATTAAAGAATTCCCTGTCAACATCTTGTAAACCGTTACGTGTGGTTTCGGTCCCCGGATCGGCGAGATCCTGATGAACCATAACGGCGAAGACCCCAGGCATTTTTTTAGCCGCTGATGTATCAATGGATTTAATGCGGGCGTGGACCTCAGTGCTTCGTAACACTTCCCCCCATATCAATCCGGGAACTTTTACATCGGCCCCATAAATAGCTCTACCGGTTACTTTGTCTATACCGTCGTGTCTTATAGGACGCGTGCCTACCACGTTATAACTAGTCTTATTTTCAAATACTTGTACCAATTTATTCTCCCGGGATTAAGTTTTTAGAAATCTAGCAATATATACCAAAGTCCAAATATTCTAGATTACTTCTTGAGGGCCTCTATAATTTTTCCTGGATTCATTGGAAGATCGGTTAATCTGACACCTAATGCATCCTTTATAGCGTTACCGATGGCAGCGAGAGGCGGGCATATAGGCACTTCTCCTACCCCTCTTACTCCGTAAGGATGTAATGGTGTCGGAATCTCTACGATAACAGTTTCAATTTCAGGTAAATCTAACGATGTTGGCATTCTATAATCGAGAAAACTTGAATTGGCCATTCCTCCCTCATCCTGCATGTAATATTCTTCATTTAAAGCCCATCCAATACCCTGAACTGCTCCTCCTTGCATCTGTCCTTCAACATAGGATGGGTGTATCGCCTTTCCTACGTCTTGAACCGCGGTATAACGAATGACATCAGTTTTTCCAGTAGCCCGATCAACTTCAATATCGGCTATATGCATCCCGAATCCATCCCCCGCAGATTCCAGATCCACACTACCTGTAGAGATCGCTGGACCACCAAGATTATCAAGTTTGCCTGCGAGTTCCTTGAAAGAAATACTTTTTTGAGGCTCAGCTTTTGACCAGAATACTCCGGATTCGAAAGTTACGTCGTCCTTACCGAATTCCCCTGTTCCTTCTGACCATAACATTGCTACGCGACCTTTTAATTCGTCGACTAAGTTATTTGCAGCTTTCCATGCAGCGAACCCTGTGGCGTAAGTCGTACGTGATCCGCCCGTAACATCTGTATACCCTACTGAGTCTGTATCTACAATTGACGGTCTTACGTCCTCAGCGGGGATACCAAGTGCTTCAGCAGCCTGCATGCTTATGGAAGCTCGTGAACCACCTATATCGGTAGAACCTTCAATGAGGGTAACGGTCCCATCATTATTTACATTTAGATTTACCGATGATTTTAGTCCGATGTTGAACCAATAACCATTAGAAATACCCCGCCCCCGAACTTTCCCCTCTGGTGCTGTACCGAGGTCAGAATTCCAGTGATTGGAACTCTTAGTAGCGCTTAGGACATCTTTTGTTCCTATTACGGAAAAACGGACTCCGTCACCTCTTCTCGTCCCCTGAGTAGACGCATTATTGATTCTAAATTCCATTGAATCCCAACCAGCTTTATCACATAAATCGTCTACTGCTGATTCCATTGCATAGGCTACCTGGGGTGATCCAGGAGCCCTATATGGAGCTACCTTGGGCTTGTTCACCACTACGTCATACGAATCAATTCGGGTATTTGGTATATCATATGGGGCGTATATACATTGTGCTGCGGGTCCTATCATCGAACCCGGATTACAACCAGCCTCAAACCATATCTTCGATTCAGCTGCAATTAGCTTACCGTTATTATCTGCTCCAATTTTCACCCAAACCTTACCCCCCGGCGTTGGACCTGTTGTTTCAAATACTGCGGTTCTTTCCATTACCATCTTCACCGGGCGACCGGTCTTTTTTGACAGTAAAGCTGCAATTGGCTCAAGATAAACAGGAATTTTGCCACCGAAACCACCCCCTATTTCACAGGGAGTAACTTTTATTCTTGACACATCCAACTGAAGCAGGTTAGCCAAGGCGGTCCTTGCCGTGAAAGCCCCCTGAGTACTGGTCCAAACCTTCACACGATCTTCTTCATCCCAAAAGGCCGTTGCATTCTGGGGTTCGATATAGCCTTGATGAACCATTTGCATGGTGTAAGTGTTTTCTTCAATATAAGCAGCGTCTTTAAACGCCTTGTTTACGTCTCCAAAATCATAGCGCTCATGCGTAGCCATATTTGTATTTTTTACTTCTTCGCCCAGATCGTTGCCCACCATACCATCAATAATGATCTCTGCTTGATTGGCCAATGCCGAATCTACGTCGTTATGAACGGGCAAAATTTCATACTCGACTTTAACTTTCTTAGCTGCTTCTTCCGCAACATACCTATCGGCTGCGGCAACTGCCGCTACCGGGTGTCCTCTGTAAATGACTTTTGTTGATGCCATGAGTCTATTACTTGTCCACCGAGGATTTTCATCGCCTTCTCCAAGATCGATCATTTTATCTTCAGTTTCGGGCATATCTTTACTGGTTATTACACCTAACACTCCAGGTGTTTTTTCGGCCTCGGAAGTATCAATGGATTTTACAATTGCATGGGCGTGAGGGCTTCGTGCCAGCGCTCCCCAAATCAGGCCGGGTAATTTTACGTCGGCACCATATATGGCCCTGCCTGTTACTTTGTCGAACCCGTCGTGGCGAACAGGTCTTGAGCCAATAACTCTGTAATCTGACTTCGGTTCGAAAGTTTCGACCATTGAAGATCTCCTTTACTTGAATTAATTGTCCGAGGCAGCTTTTTGAACAGCCTTCACTATTTTGTCATAACCAGTACAACGGCAAAGATTCCCTGCGAGCCAATGCCTAATCCTACGTTCAGTGGGTTTGGGTTCATTATCTAAAAGTCCTTTGGCGGCGACTAAAAACCCAGGAGTACAAATTCCGCACTGTAGGGCAGCTTCTTCCAAAAACGTTTTTTGAAGAGGATGTAGCCCATCTGAAGTAGCCATTCCCTCAATTGTTTCTATTTCGCTACCATTCATTTCCGCGGCTAGAACGAGGCAAGAATCCACTATTCTACCGTCCATGTTCACTGTACAAGCTCCACAATTTCCGTCGAGGCATCCTTCTTTTGTACCGGTAAGACCAACTATTTCTCTCAGCGCATCTAATAAACTCATATACGAAGGGGCCAAAAATTCGTACGATTGCCCGTTTATCTTTGTCCGAATATGGATATTAGTAGTATTGGTTGTCATATTTTTTATCCCCTTGCTCTTTTTACGGCTTCTTTTATCATTCTAGTTGTGATGATTTCTATGAGATGTTTTCGTTGTTCGATAGTTCCACGCATATCGGAGATCGGGCTAGCCTCCTCTTTCGCCAAGGAAGCGGCCTCAGATATTGAATCATCATTGATGGGCTTTCCTGATAGGCTGGATCCTGCTTTATTTGCCAGTATCGGTGTTGGACCTACTGCAGCTAAAGCTATACGCACAGATTCAAAATCATCACCGTTATTATTCAACTGGACAGAAACGGCAACGCCGGCAACCGCTATATCCATTTCGTTTCTTGGTGTAAATCGTTGGTATGCTGTTCCTGAACCTGCGTTTGGTTTTGGTACAACTATTTTTACTAATAATTCACCATTTTGAAGCACTGTACTACCCGGACCTGTACAAAAATCTTCGACAGCTACTTCACGAGACCCCGAAGGCCCCGATATGTGCGCAACGGCGTTGTAAACGATTAAAGGGCATATAGAATCCCCGGAGGGAGCCGCGTTACAGAGATTACCTCCTATTGTTGCCCGAGACTGTATTTGTATTCCGCCGATTATTAACGCTCCGTCGACTATACCAGGATATTCTTTCTTTATTTGTTCATTGTTATAAACCTGGTAACAAGGAACACCGGAACCTATAGTTAGACCTTCTTGTGAAACCTCGAGACTCATTGTTTCAGGTATTTTCTTTATATCAACTACTGTGTCTAAATCCCATTTATTTGCCCTAGCTTGAACTAGAAGGTCGGTTCCCCCTGCAAATGGGCGGGCTCGAGTGCCATTTTTTTCAAGAACAGCTACTGCTTCATCTATAGTTTTTGGGGCGACGTAAGAAAATGGATGCAATGGCTCTCTCCTTTCGCGGGCTTTCTGCCCAAGACCTAGAATCGCAGTATGTTTTTTACTGCGCTAAATATTATAATAGTGTTATACCTAATTACAAGAACGGAGTAAATCCGAACTGGCACAATTATACCTAAATCGCTTAAGAATATTAGTGCTTTAAAACTATTTTCTTTTCCGTTTTTTGTGTTCTCGCTCGAAACAGTAACAAACCCGTATAGATTGAAACAAAAATCGTTATTAATCCACCTAGAAAAAGAGTTATGGGTGCTCCAAAAAATTGTGCCATAAATCCAGCAAAAATCCCCCCAAAGGCCGATGCACCCCAAGACCATTGTTGTAGGCTCATTATCCTGCCTCTAAATTGATCATCAACCAGGGTTTGTATAACCGTTGTTCCAATAGTTCCCTTTGCTACCGTTACCAATCCAATTATAGGCACTATCATCAGTGCTAATGACAGATTCGATATAAAGGAGAATACTATTAGAGAAATGCCGACCAAAATTGTCGCAACTATTAAAGCTTGGAAATTGCTTAAGCGTTTTCCAATGAATGTAAGTATGAGTGTTCCGAACAAACCTCCGGACCCTAAAAACAAAAGGATTTGGCCGTATGTTTCAGTTCCACCAAAATATATTTCATCCGTAAACACTGGCAGTAGCGTTTCAAAAGAAGTTCCAAATAAACCCACCAATATGCCCAACATAATTATGTATTTGATGGTTTTTTGGTTTTTTAGATAAACAAACCCCTCCACTAAACTTTTAATATTTCCAACGTTTACCTGTGCCTTCGTCGAATGATTTGACAATTGCATCATAAAAAGAATCAAGACGGTGAACACATAAGCCGACCCAATCATGTAAAACAAATAATGTAAACCAAAAACAGATACCAAAGGGGCAAAAATTAACGGTCCTATAACAGCCGCTCCTCCAAAAATTATTGAATACATAATAATTGCGCCAGGCAAATGGCTTTTTGGGACTATTCTAGCCACCATCGCTGACCGTGCCGGAATATCCAATGCAAGTAAGGTTCCAGTTATACTTGCTAATACCAAAACATGCCATGGTTCGGCGATGTTTGTATGAATTAAAATTCCTGTAATGAAAGTGGCTATAGCAAATAAAAACCTAGTGAATCTCAAAATTTTTAGGCGATTGTACCTGTCCGATAATATGCCCCCTACTAATGAAAACAATATCACCGGAGTCAGGTTGGCCGTTATCACTAACCCGAGCAAAATCTCTGAGTCCGTTAAAGTACGCATTAACCATAACCTGCCATACACTAACGACCACATACCTATATTGGAGAACAAAGCCGCTAGCCAAAAAAGACGATATTCCCGAAATTTAAATGAATAATATGCTGTTTCTGATAGGTTAATTTTCAATTCGAATGATGTCCGTTTTTATAGATTATGAAGTTTTTGACCTCCGAGAATATGATAATGAAAATGGTCAATTTCTTGCCCAGCATCACTTCCTTGATTAACAACTATCCTGTAACCGGATGTGACTACGTCTAATAAATTGGCTATTTTTCCGGCTACACTGAACAAGTGCCCTACGACATAGTCATCCGTTGGTCGTAACGTGGAAAAACTTGTATAGTGCGTTTTTGGGATAACTACAACATGTATTTTTGCAGATGGGTTGATGTCTTCGAATGCTAGTACTGTGGTATCCGAATAAACTTGCTGACAAGGTACTTCACCTGTAACAATCTTACAGAAAATACAGTTATTATCATTTTTTTTATCGACCATTTTATAGATTCATATATTCCCTAGCGAAATCGCACAATTATCCTACCGATTTTGTTAGGTTTATTAAACGATTTCGAGGAGCTTCCCAAAAAACCGTCTAAGAATTCAAGAGTTTTGACGTATTCTACTCTCCGCCTGTTTTACCGTTTGAAAAAAACATGTCCAATAACAGAAATGTGTGGACTTGATTAGATTTATCGGGCGGTCAATTTACATAGGGTATTCTTTAGAAGTAAAGGATCTATGTACGTTACTTTGTTTGAATGTCTTCCACCAAAGGGCTTCCTCATTTGATTCATTGCCGCTGCCGTTTTCCTTATAATAATCGGAAGTCCGGTTACTACCATTTAGATCAATGGTTTTACCTAATTTATAAGGTTTCTTTCCGTACACAAGCGATGAATAATTTTTATGATTGGCAGTGGTTTGTTTGAATACCTCTGAATTTGCGTTGAAATCAAAATTATACTTTTCTGCCACCATGTTCAACATCCTAATCGAAGCGCCTCTCGGCCGGTATGCGTCTGTTTCCCATTCACTGATTGTTTGTTGGCGGACCCCTATAAGGTTAGCCAAATCACTCTGGGATAATCTTGCACATTGTCTCAAGGATTTAATGGTTTTAGGTCCCCATGTAAAATTTGATGGTATGTTTTTATTTGGTGGTACATTTTTTAAAGTTGACATATAAGTACGTTACAAAATATAGATAAAAGCCCCATTGGGTTTTTTTTACAGGATTAAGCGTTTTTACGGTCTTAGGTGAAATCCAAGAACGATAGCACTTTACTTTCATTACATTGTGGGCCAACAATTGAAACCGCCAACTTTTGACTTTTAATTACTTCATTAGCCACGCTTGTTATATTACTTGTGGTGACGGTTTCCAATCGATCAATTACTGTCCTGAGACTGTCTACCTTATTTTTTAATAATTCCTGTACACCTATAAAATTGGCGATCGATCTACTGTCTTCCATTCTTAATAAAAGTCTGCCTATTGCTAGTTTTTTTGCCCCCGAACATTCCTCATCTGTTACCCCATCCCGCAGGCGGGATATTTCTGAAATAATTACAGGTAATGCATCGTATAATTTCGATGGATCGATGCCGCATTCCACTTGGAAAACACCACAATCAGAAAAAAAATGACATGAGCTATGTATATCATAGGCGAGAGCCCGTTTTTCTCTTACTTCCTCAAATAATCTACTGCTCATGGTTTCTCCGAGGATAATAGATAACAATGATAATGCGTCGCGTTTTGGATGATTGTAAGGCAATGCATGCATGCCTAAACATATGGTTGTTTGTTCAGTATCACGTTTTTCAAAAGATACTACTGGACCAGAAAGATTATCCTCAAATGGAATCATTTGTTGGATTTCTCCGTCCCGAAAATCGCTCATTGTCTGCGTAATTTGATCGACTATATTTTCGTGCGTTATATTACCTGCTACAGAGATAATTAAATTTGATGCAACATATTGGGTATTAAGATATTGGAGCATCTCATTTTTGGAAATATTTTCAACGGATTTTGTTGTCCCAGCTATTCCGCGACCCATAGCCTGATTAGGCCACAAAACAGAATCGAGGGTTAGTCCTGCCTTTCCAGAAGGAGAATCTGATGCTGATCGTATTTCTTCATAAATGACGTGTTTTTCATTTTCTATATCCTTTTTTCTGAAAAGAGAGTTACGTATCATGTCTGATATTAGGTCAATACCAGAACGGTAGTTTGGATATGGCATATGGCACCAATAACCCGTCATTTCTCGATCAGTGAACGCGTTTATTATTCCACCAACACCTTCTACAACGGTAGAAATTTCTCGTGAGGTCGGTTTATCCTTTGTGCCTTTGAATAGAACGTGCTCGAATAGGTGGGATGCTCCGGCAAGGGAATCTGATTCATAACGCGATCCGGCTCCTAAAAAAAAATTTATGGATACCGCGTTGGTGTGTTTAATTGTACTAGTTAGAATACGTAAACCGTTTTCAAGAATTGTCTTGTCATAGTCAGAAAATATTTGGGAGTTTTTCATCATTTGTACTTATAAAAACTGACAATCAATATTGTGTCCAGCAATTTAATTAAATTCCAAAAGGAATTTTATACTGAAATAATGGATTATCTAAATACCTTTAATATGAGTGAACCGTAAAATCAAAAGCAAACCTTTTCAATTCTAATACAATGTCTTCTTTTATTTTTAAAACAATTCGCAGCAATTCCACAATAAAAGTGGGAGTCTTTGTAGTGATTGTTTTTTTCGCCCTTTTTTTTAGACTATATGGATTGAATTGGGATAACAATACTCTGTTTCATCCGGATGAACGAGCATTTCTAAATCAGGTACATAACATTAAATTCCCCCAAGGTTCTGAATGGAAGGGTTTACTAGACATTGAAACCAGTGTTCTTCACCCAGGATCATTTAATTGGGGCAGTTTCCCACATTATGTTCTTAAAACCACTCAATATTTGATTTCTCCGTTTAAATGGTTGGACCTTTATGAGCTAAGATTTCCTGGAAGGGTCATAATGGCCCTTTCTGACTTGGTAACAATAGGTTTTATATACCTCATATGCAAAGAAAATTTTTCTAGGAGAATCGGGGTTCTGGCTGTTATTTTTGCTAGTTTGGCTGTGATACACATTCAGCTTAGCCATTTCTTTACAGTTGACGTTCTTATGACCACGATGTCGACTGGAACCATTTATTTTTGTCTGAGAATTGCTCGGTATGCCAACGTAAGAGATTCGATTTTAGCGGGTGTATTTTTTGGTTTAGCTATTGCAACTAAATTTTCCGTTGTTCCGTTAGTTTTACCAATTATTTATTCTCACATAATATCGGGTGGATTTACTGCAAATGACAGGCTATCCCATTATGTAGGGATTTTAAAACGACTAATTGGTTTTGGTGCTGTTTCAATACTTGTTCTTTTTTTAACCCAACCTTACATGTTTTTGGATTTCGGAAAATATGTAGGTGATATTTCAACCCAATCATCAATGGTTCGTATGAACGTTGATTGGCCTTTTACCAGGCAATATATCGATACCCAAAAATATTGGTACCAAATATCCCAATTAACAAAGTGGGGCCTTGGACCAATATTGGGGGCATTATGTTGGATAGGATTGATTCACCTACTGGTTGATTCTATTAGACGTAAATTTCAACACGAAATAATTTTAATATTGTCAATTGTTCCCTACTTACTCTTGACGGGGTGGTTCGATGTGAAGTTTATGCGATACATGTTACCTATTATTCCTTTTCTGTTGATTGGAGGAAGTAGAACACTTTTTGTGATGTACGAAAAGATTATACGAACAAGAAAGATTCTGGGGTTTGTTCTCATGGGATTTGTTTTGTTGTTCACTTTGCATTACAGTTTAGCTTTCTTGAACATATATTCTGGGCACCATCCATCGAAGCAAGCTTCCGATTGGTTATCGGAAAATTCGGAGGAAGGTGAGGTTATCGCCCAAGAACATTGGGATGAAGGCATTCCCCATGTAAAAGGCCTTAAATTACAGGACCGTTTAGAAATGTACGAACCTGATTCAGTAAGAAAATTCTCCAAGATTACTCGCCAACTCGAACAAGCTGATTTTTTAATATTGGTAACTAACCGCTTATATGCAACTATTCCTCGGTTAGGAGAAAGATATCCAATAAGCACAAATTACTACCGCTTGTTGTTTGAAGGCAGGTTAGGGTATGAATTAGTTTTTCATGCCCAGAGACAGCCCTCGTTTTTGGGTATTACATATTTTGAAGATCCATTCGCCCGGATTGATATAGAAAAACCTGATGGATTTATATATCCCTCTGGGTTTCTAATAGACTGGCTCGGGTGGGCTGATGAAAGTTTTAATGTTTATGATCATCCACAAGTAATGGTTTTTAAAAATGAAGCAAATTTAAAAAACTACGAACTGATGGAATTAATTAATGTTGGGTCGTTGAACAAAAAATTAATGAAATCAGAAAAACAAGCGGGTCTTCAACTCAGCCATGATCAACTTACTAGGCAACGGAGTGGAGGAACTTGGAATGATTTATTTTATTTAAGTGATTCTCTACAAAAATATTCAGTAATTTTTTGGTATTTTATTCTTCAAATAATTGGTTTAGTAGCCCTTCCGTTTACGTTGAGAATATTTTGGAGGATACCGGATAAAGGCTATATTGTTTCTAAAATAGTCGGATTGATTCTTGTTTCGGTCTTGACCTGGATCATCGTAAATCTCGGAATAATCCATTACGGTGTAGTGGCGATTCTCATATCGTTGTGTTTATTGATTTTGCTCTCTATTGGGATCGCTTTTCAAAAATACGGAGACATGTACCAATGGTTAAAAAGCAATATGAAACGGTTATTGTTATGGGAAATTGTTTTGTTGGGTTCCTTTTTATTTATGATTGTTTTGCGATCTTATAATCCCGATTTGTGGCATCCGTTCAGAGGAGGGGAAAAACCGATGGATTTTGCCTACTTAAATGCGGTCATAAGATCATCTGTTTTTCCTCCCTATGACCCTTGGTATTCCGGAGGCTATTTAAATTACTATTACTTTGGGCAATTTATGGTTTCCAATCTAATAAGGTTATCTGGTGTCATCCCTTCCATCGGGTACAATCTCGCGGTTGCCACTTTTTTCTCTCTAACAGCTGTTTCGGTGTTTTCACTAATATCAAACTTGGTTTATTTAACCATAAGATCCCAAGGAAGATTATCATGGAAAAACTGGCTAACTTGGGGTATAGGAATTTTTGGGATATTTCTGGTTCTAATTTCCGGAAATATAGACGGTTTGTACCAAGTTATTACTGGCATAAAAGAATATTTTCAAAATGGAATAATAGTCGATTTCGATTTTTGGCGAAGCTCCAGAATGATGTCACCAAATTCTCAGGGTTTTGAAATTACCGAGTTTCCATTCTTCACTTTTTTGTTCTCAGATTTACATGCACATATGATGGTGATTCCTATTGTCGTTACTACGTATTTGTTGGGCACTGTATATTTTTTGGATATTGGTAAATCGGTGAGCACATTGACAAAAGTTTTACAAATCATTGTTCTGGGTATTTTTTTTGGTGTAATTAGAGTTACCAACACTTGGGACTATCCCACAGCGGTCTTTTTTTTGATGTTGATATTGTGTGGTGGCGAATTATTATTTGGGTATGGACATCTTGTCAAAAGGGTTTTTAGAGGTTTGGTTGTAGTCGCCGTAGTTAACGTGATATCGTATGTGGTGTTTTTACCCTTCCATATGAATTTCGAGCTGTTTAACAATGGAGTTGAATTCAGTTCGTATAGAACTGAATTATGGAGATTTTCAGGTATCCATTTCTCATTTTTGTTTATTATTTTCACTTGGATTATTATCAAAATGAAGAAATACCTTGATTTAAAAACCCTAATAGGAAATTTCGACAGTAATAGCACTAAACGTTTTAACATATTTAAGGGAGCACATTTCCGATTGATATTTGGGTTTTTACTTTTGGTAACTATTATTTTTATCCCATTTAGTTGGTCCACTTTCCTTTTTATTTTAGCTTTAGGGTTATTTATTAGTTTTATGTTTGCCATAGAGTACGCCTATAACTTAGGTACAAGTAGGTATTTATTTGTTTTTGTGGTGATGGCGCTGACGGGTCTTAGTTTGTTGGCAGGGGTAGAGGTTTTAACGGTAAAAGGTGACATTGGCCGAATGAACACTGTGTTTAAATTCTATTTGCAGGCTTGGACTCTTCTCTCAATATCCTCCACATATTTTCTTTGGGACATATTCCGAGCGCCTAATATATTTAATAGACTTGTACGGAACATATGGGTATCTGTTTTTTGTATCGTAGTAATTGCAGCTCTAATTTACCCTGCTTTATCAATTCCTGCAAGAAGCAAAGATAGATTTGACCCTATCCCTCCAACTCTTGACGGTAGGAAATATATGGAAACAGCACAATGTTCAATAAATTGTTATAAATCTCAAGAGAAACCATTTGTTATCAATAATGACCTTAAAGCCATAAAATGGTTGCAAAATAATGTTAGTGGGTCACCCGTGATTGTAGAAGGTGTCACCGATTTATACATGTGGGGGAACAGAATATCCGTTTACACTGGTCTACCCGCTGTTATTGGATGGGATTGGCATCAGCGCCAACAACGGGTGGGTTATGCCCGTGATGTAACTCAAAGAGGTATAGAAGTAGAGAAATTTTATTCGACAGCAGCTACCAATACAGCATTATCCTTTCTAGATAAATATGACGTTAAATATGTGATTATAGGTGATTTAGAAAGGGGAATTTATTCGAGTATTGGTATAAGGAAATTCGATAGAATGAAGATTTTCGGTCTTCGTCAGGTTTATCCTGCAGAAGACCAACCGCATGACGAATTTTCGACCAAGATATATGAATACGTGCAATGACCGATATAAAAACTATTATCTTCGATCTATATGGGACTCTTACCTGTTTTTCTCCTCCCAGGGAAGAAATTCAGGCTAAAGCGGCAAAAAAATTCGGATACAAATTAACCCTTAAAGGAATTAATCGTGGATATTTTAAAGCGGAGAACTTTATGGCTCGGCAAAATTCATTAAAACCTGTTTCGGGTATGAATAAAGAAGAGAAAGACCAATTTTTTTGTAAGTTCGAACAACTA
>Ga0187827_10002946_pt1 | contig 22652 bp, 21 predicted proteins | sample ETNtaG_39_FD_167969 | JGI IMG/M metagenome (GOLD analysis project Ga0187827, IMG submission 167969) | Marine microbial and viral communities from oxygen minimum zone, Eastern Pacific Ocean - ETNP2014_SV_150_PacBio MetaG (Illumina Assembly) | ecosystem: Environmental > Aquatic > Marine > Hypoxic... | reverse complement strand
AATTATGTGTTCCGGAAAAGTTTATTTTGATCTTATAAAAGCGAGAGAAAAACTGAAAAAAAATGATGTATTTTTCATTAGGATAGAAGAATTATATCCATTTCCAGTAAAAACATTAGCCAAACATCTAAAAAGATTTAAAAAAAATACCAACTTTTATTGGTGTCAAGAAGAACCCAAAAATATGGGCGCCTGGAATGCTGCAAGAAATTATATTGAATGGACATTGGATTACATGGGATCAGAAAATTCGAAAGTTAGCTATATTGGAAGAAACGCAGCTGCCTCACCTGCAAGCGGATATCAAAAAAAACACCTTGCACAACAGGAAGAAATAATAGAAAAGGTTTTTAAGCAGTAAATATATGAGTGAAAACATTGTTGTGCCGGCTCTCGGAGAAAGCATTACCGAGGCGATTGTTTCCAAATGGATAAAAAACCAAGGCGATCAAGTAAGAGAAGATGAGCCAATCGTTGAGCTTGAAACCGACAAAGTTAATGTCGAAGTACCATCTCCAGCAGAAGGCGTAATATCAAAAATTAATTTTAAAGCAGGAGATAAAGTCGAAGTCGGAGCTTTACTTGGAACAATAAGTTCACAAGGCGATAAAGTTATCTCAAAAGAGAATGTTGTATCAATTACTAAATCAAAAGAACAAAAGAAAAAGCAAGATGCTATTAAAGAAGAAAAAGATATATCAATCTTTGATAATAAAGAGACAAATGATAATGAAAAAGAAATAGAACAGCCTCTGGTTTTAAGTCAGCAGGTTGAAAAAGAAATAGAACAACCTCTGATTTTAAATCAAAACGTTTCAGAAAACAAAAATTCCTTCCAGGACAAAGATCTATCAAGTGAATTATCACCAGCAGTAAGAAAAATTGTGGATGAAAAAAAAATAGACTTGAACAGAGTTCAAGGCACAGGAAAAGATGGAAGAATTTTAAAAGGTGATCTAATTAATTTAATGGATCAATTACCTCAACCTTCAGAAAGAAAAACAAAGTATGGACTAGAGGAAGTTATTAAAATGACCAGACTTAGGTTAACTATAGCTAAAAGATTGAAAGAAGCTCAAGAAAATGCAGCTATCTTGACAACATTTAATGAAGTTGACATGAGTGCTATTATTCAGACCAGGAAAGATTACCAAGAAGATTTCCAAAGGAAGTTCTCTGTTAAACTAGGCCTGATGTCGTTTTTTGTTAAAGCAAGCGTTGTTGGACTAAAAAATTTTCCCGCAATTAATGCAGAAATAAGAGGGGATAACATTGTTTATAAAAATTATTATAATATAGGTTTTGCGGTTGGCACCGACAGAGGATTAGTTGTGCCTGTATTAAGAAATGCAGATGAAATGTCTTTTGCCAATATTGAAAAAAATATCAATACCATTTCTGATAATGCTAGGAATGGCAAATTAGCCATTCAAGATCTTCAAGGAGGGACATTTACAATTAGTAACGGAGGCGTTTATGGTTCCATGCTTTCAACTCCTATTTTGAATCCTCCCCAGTCTGGTGTTCTGGGAATGCACAATATTGTTGAAAGACCAATTTCAAAAGAAGGTGAAATTTTATCAAGACCTATAATGTACTTAGCTCTATCCTACGATCATAGAATTGTTGATGGAAAAGATTCAGTTTCCTTTCTAAAATGTATTAAAGAGCATTTAGAAGAACCAGAAAGATTGTTTTCAAATTTGTAACAATGGCCGAAGCTTTCGATGTAGTCATAATTGGTGGAGGACCAGGAGGTTATGTTTGTGCCATACGATCTGCACAGCTTGGCTTTAAAACGGCTTGCATTGAATCTAGAGCTACACTAGGTGGTACTTGTCTTAATGTAGGATGTATACCTTCAAAAAATTTACTCAATTTATCTGAAAATTTTAGTAAGGCAAAAAAAAATTTTTCTAGTGTGGGAATTGAAATAGGGAAGTTAACTTTAAACCTTTCAAAAATGATGAAAACAAAAGAAAAAACTGTGACAATTTTAACTAAAGGAATAGAATTTTTATTCAAAAAAAATAAAGTTACTTACATTAAAGGTCAGGCATCATTCAAATCAAACAATGAAATAACTGTTCAGGAAAAAAGTTTTCAAAAAACCTACAAAGCAAATCGTATAATAATTAGTACTGGCTCGGTACCAGCTTCTTTACCAGGTATAAAAATTGATGAAAAAATTATTGTTTCTTCAACTGGAGCCTTATCATTCGATAAAGTGCCCAAAGAATTAGTTATCATTGGCGGTGGATACATAGGATTAGAAATGGGTTCTGTTTGGAAAAGACTAGGATCTAATGTTACCGTTATTGAATTTTTAGATCATATTGCTTCGGGAATAGATAAAGATATGTCTTCCGAATTTCTAAAAATTCTTAAAAAACAAGAAATTAATTTCAAATTAAATTCAAAGGTTATCGGAGTTAGCATCACAAAGGATAAAGCTGTTGTCAATTATATATCTAATGAAACTAGCGCAAGAAAAAAAATTGAAGCAGATAAAGTTTTGATTGCAGTTGGAAGAAAACCCTATACTGAGGGATTAAATTTAAAAAAAGTGTCTGTAAAAAGTGATAACCAAGGTAGAATTCAGATAGATAATAAATTCCAAACATCTGTAAAAAATATTTATGCAATAGGTGATGTAATTGGAGATCCAATGCTAGCTCATAAAGCCGAAGAGGAGGGAATTGCTGTGGCTGAAATAATTGCGGGACAATCAGGACATGTAAACTATAATATGATTCCGGTGGTAATTTATACATCTCCCGAAGTAGCATCAGTTGGAAAAACAGAACAACAATTAATTAAAGAGAATATAAAGTATAAAATTGGAAAATTTCCTTTTATGGCTAATCCAAGAGCAAAAGTAATTAATGAAACAGAGGGGTTTGTTAAAATATTAGCAGAAGAAAAGACCGATAAAGTGTTAGGAGCTCATATTATAGGACCTCATGCTGGTGATATGATTGCAGAAATGGTTTTGGCAATGGAATTTGGAGCAAGTTCTGAAGATATAGCAAGAATTTGCCATGCTCATCCAACATATTCAGAAGCAATTAAAGAAGCTGCACTTGCGGTAGATAAAAGACCAATACACTCTTAAAAAATTTTCATATTATACAAATATGAAGGTTCCGATTCTTATTCCTAATATTTTTGATCACCCATTTACCTATGATAGTAATTCTTTAAATTTAGATAAAGGAAATTACGTTATCGTACCATTCGGTTCAACTAAAATAACAGGTATTGTTTGGGATAAGTTTGAAAAAGCTGAAAAAAAATTTCTAATAAAAAAAATAGAAAAAAAGTTGGATGTTCCAAAAATGCAGGGGAACATGATTGATTTTTTAAATTGGTTTTCAATTTATAATATTGTTCCAATAGGGATGTGTATTAGATTAACACTATTGAGCAAAGGAGCAGTAGAAAATATTCCTGAAAATTCCTTTAATCAATACCAGAAATTAAACAGAAATTTAAAATATAAGTTAAATTCAGAACAAGAAAAATGTCTATCTGAAATTAAAAAAAAGGGAAATAAATTTAATGTACACGTTTTGGATGGGGTTACAGGTTCAGGGAAGACATTGGTTTATTTTAATAGATTGAGGGAAATTATAAATCGAGGTTATCAAGCATTAATTATGCTTCCTGAAATTGGTCTTACTACTCAGTTTAAAAAAAGATTTATAGATTTTTTTGGATTTGAACCAGCTGTTTGGCATTCAGCAACTTCAAAAAAAAATAAAAAAATAATTTGGAGAGGAATTGTTGAAAAAAAAATCAGGGTAGTAGTTGGAGCAAGATCTTCTCTTTTTTTACCTTTTGCTAAACTAGGAATAATTATTGTAGATGAGGAACATGATGCTTCTTATAAACAAGATGAAGGAATTATTTATAACGCTAGAGATATGGCCGTATCAAGAGGTTCTTTTGAGAAAATTCCGGTTCTTTTAATTACATCAATTCCTTCGGTAGAAACATTTAATAATATTATTAATAAAAAATATTCAATTTCAAAATTAAAAAAAAGATATCAAGATGCATCTATGCCAAATTTTGAGATCATCAATTTAAATAACAAAAGGATTTCTAACAAAAGTTGGCTTGCAAATGAAACAATTGAAAAAGTTAATTATCATTTACAAAAAGGCGACCAAGTTCTGTTTTTTTTAAATAGACGAGGCTTTGCACCGTTTGTAATTTGCAAAAAGTGCTATACAAAATTTCTTTGTCCTAATTGTTCTGTTAATCTCAACTATCACAAAAGTAAAAATTTTCTTTTATGTCATTATTGTGGTTATAAAACTAAGCTTAATAAAATTTGCAAAGATAACAAGCCATGTGAATTCATTATGTGCGGACCAGGTGTTGAAAGAATAGCAGAAGAATTAGAGCAAAGATATCCCGATAAAAAAATTCAAATATTCTCAAGTGATACTTTAAATAAAAAAAAATCTTCTGAAGACTTGATTGAAAAAATAGAAAATAAAAAAATTGATATACTTGTGGGCACGCAATTAATTTCCAAAGGTTTTCATTTTTCAAAATTAAATTGTATCGTAGTTGTAGATGCAGATTTTTCTTCTCATGGATATGATTTAAGATCTGCGGAAAAAAACATTCAACTTTATCATCAGTTATCTGGAAGGGCTGGACGCGAGGGATTATCATCAACTATCTATTTTCAAACATATACACCTAATGATGAAACACTGTTGAATATTTCTAAAAAAGATCCACATAAATTCTTGTTAAATGAAATTGAATTAAGAAAACGAAACAAGCTTCCACCATTTTGTAGATTTATTTCTGTTATTATTTCTGGAAAAAAAGAAAAACAAGCCATTAATGAAGCAATAAAAGTCAAAAATCAAATTACCAAAGATATTAAAGAAGAAATACTGGGACCAGTTAATGCACCAATATTTAAACTAAATCAAAAATATAGATGTCGACTTTTATTAAGATCTAAAAAAAATATTTTGATTCAAAAAAAATTGGCAAAAACATTGAAAAAAATAAAAATTACCCACGGAATAAAACTTACAGTTGATGTAGATCCAATTACTTTTAATTAATATGCTAGAATTTGGTCAATTTTGCTCATAGCTCAGACTTGAAGCATAATATTTGATATGCTAGTTACAACCTGTTTAAAAATTTGTCTATCACTAAATTTAACAACTAAAAGGGGATAAATTTGAGTTCGAAAAGTGATTTTTCAGAAATAGCAGCCGGAAGATATGCTTTGGCGTTATTTGAGCTTGGTCAGGAAAATTCTGAATTAAATAGAATGGAGATAGAATCAAAAAGTTTACAAGGTCTATTTAAAAAAAGTTCTGAATTTATGAGTTTCGTAAAAGACCCGACATATAAAAGAAATGAACAATTGGAAGCTATAAGAATGATAAGCGACAGATTTAAATTTACCAACACCTTTAGCAAATTTCTGTCTTTTTTATGCTTTAAAAGAAGATTATTTTTTTTAGAAAAAATTCTAAATAGTTTTTTACGACTTGTATCAAAGAGTAGAGGAGAAATTCAAGCTCAATTAAATTCATCAAAAGAATTATCTCCAAGTGAACTAGAAAATATTCAAAAAGAATTATCTGAAAATTTTACATCTAAAATAAAGCTAGACTATAAATATGATCCTACGTTAATTGGTGGATTGATTATTCAGGTAGAAAGTATAATGATTGACACATCAATTAAAAATAGACTTAAACGTTTAGAAAGAAGCATAATAGAGGCTTAAATGCAAATAAATCCATCTGAAGTAACAAAGATTTTAAAAGAACAAATAAAAAAGTTTGGTGAAAAAGCAGAAATTACCGAAGTTGGACAAGTACTATCTGTTGGAGATGGTATTGCACGTGTTTACGGTTTAGATAATGTTCAAGCAGGCGAAATGGTAGAATTTTCCGACGGATCAAAAGGAATGGCCTTAAATCTAGAAAATGACAACGTTGGTGTTGTAATTTTTGGTGATGATAAATCCATCAAAGAAGGAGATATTGTTAAAAGAACAGGCGCAATTGTGGATGCTCCTGTTGGAAAAGAATTATTAGGAAGAGTTGTAGATGGCCTAGGGAATCCAATAGATGGAAAAGGTAATCTAGATAAAAAATTAAAAAGAAACAGAGTAGAAGTAAAAGCCCCTGGAATTATACCTCGTCAATCTGTAAATGAACCAGTGCAAACTGGTTTGAAAGCAATTGATAGTTTGATTCCAATCGGAAGAGGCCAAAGAGAATTAATCATTGGCGACAGGCAAACTGGAAAAACAGCAGTTGCAATTGATACAATTATTAATCAGAAAGAAATAAATCAAGGTGGTGATGAAAAAAAGAAATTGTATTGTATATACGTAGCTATCGGACAAAAACAGTCAACTGTAGCTCAGATAGTCAAATCATTGGAAGATGCAGGAGCAATGGAGTATACGACAATAGTTTCGGCAACAGCCTCCGATCCAGCTCCACTGCAATTTTTAGCACCCTATACCGGTTGTACTATGGGTGAATATTTTAGAGACAACGGTATGCATGCATTAATTATTTATGATGATTTATCCAAGCATGCTGTAGCATACAGACAAATGTCACTTTTATTAAGAAGACCACCAGGAAGAGAAGCTTATCCAGGCGATGTTTTTTATCTTCATAGCAGATTACTAGAAAGAGCCGCAAAACTTAATGATGGCAAGGGCGGTGGATCATTAACTGCATTACCAATAATTGAAACACAAGCAGGCGATGTTTCCGCTTATATTCCGACTAATGTAATTTCAATCACCGATGGTCAGATTTTTTTAGAAACTGAACTATTTAATCAAGGGATAAGGCCTGCCGTTAACGTTGGATTATCAGTTTCGAGAGTAGGCTCAGCAGCTCAAACAAAAGCTATGAAAAAAGTTGCTGGTTCAATAAAATTAGAATTAGCGCAGTATAGAGAAATGGCAGCATTTGCTCAATTTGGTTCAGATCTAGATGCTTCTACACAAAGGCTATTAAATAGAGGATCAAAATTAACTGAGCTTCTAAAACAAGATCAATATTCTCCTATGACGGTAGCACAACAGGTAATTGCGGTTTTTTCGGGTGTAAAAGGTTATTTAGACAATGTTGAATTAACTGATATCAAAAGTTTAGAAAAACAAATTTATGAAAAAGTTAGATCCTCAAATCCTGAAATTGTTGAAAATATTAATAACACAGGAAAATTAGACGAAGAAACAGAAAAAAAATTAGCATTACTCATAGAAGAATTTAAGAAAAAGAATGACAAATAACATTTTATGCCAAGTTTAGATGATTTAAAAAAAAGAATTTCAAGCATAAAGTCGACACAAAAAATCACCAAGGCCATGAAGATGGTGGCTGCGGCAAAGTTGAGAAAGGCCCAAGAAAATGCTGAGAAAGGAAGACCTTTTTCAGAAAAAATGAATAATATTATTCTTAACCTAAGTAATTCAATTTCAGATAAAGAAAATGCTTCGAAATTTTTAGTTGGCACAGGGAAAGACACTACACATTTGTGTGTCGTTATTACTGCCGATAGAGGACTTTGTGGTGGGTTTAACACAAATATATGTAAAAAAGCCAAGAACTATTTTGATAAAATTTTAAAAGAAGGAAAATCACTAAAAATTTTTACAGTCGGATCCAAAGGACACGATCAATTAAAAAGAGTTTATGGAAAGTATATAATTGAGAAAATAAATTTTAAGGGATTTAAAAAAATTACTTATAAAGAAGCTGAAAATATCGGAGAAATTATAATTAAATTATTTAGCGAATCACAATTTGATGTATGTAAAATATTTTATAATAAATTTAAGAATGTTATTTCACAAATTCCGCAAGAACAACAAATAATACCAATTGAAAATCAAAAAAAAGAAGAATTAAAAAAATCAGATAATTTTTATGAATTTGAACCTGAAGAAAATGAAATTTTAAATAATTTACTTCCAAAAAATATATCTACTCAAATTTTCAAGGCATTTCTTGAAAATGCCGCAAGTGAACAGGGATCTAGAATGACTGCCATGGATAATGCGACAAGAAATGCTGGAGATTTAGTTGATAAGTTAACAATTACCTATAACAGAAGTAGACAAGCAGCAATTACCAAAGAACTTATTGAAATAATATCAGGAGCAGAAAGTTTATAAAAAATGGATAGCAAATTTGGAAAAATTACACAGGTAATCGGTGCCGTAGTCGATGTTTATTTTGATGGTCAATTGCCAGAAATTTTGACAGCATTGGAATGTAATAATTCTGGAAATAGACTTATATTAGAAGTTGCTCAACATTTGGGAGAAACAACAGTTAGAACTATAGCAATGGATAGTACCGAGGGACTCAAAAGAGGAGATAAAGTAACCAATACTGGTTCTCCAATCAAAGTTCCGGTTGGGCCAGAAACACTAGGCAGAATAATAAATGTCATTGGGGAACCTATTGACCAAAAAGGGAAAGTATCCACAAAAGAAAGTTGGCCTATTCATAGATCGGCCCCAAAATTTACGGAACAATCAACCGAAACAGAGATATTAGTTACAGGAATAAAAGTTGTAGATCTTCTTGCTCCTTATGCTAAAGGCGGGAAAATAGGTCTTTTCGGAGGAGCTGGTGTAGGTAAAACAGTAATTATCATGGAACTAATAAATAATATTGCAAAGGCTCACGGTGGCTTTTCAGTTTTTGCTGGTGTTGGCGAAAGAACCAGGGAAGGGAATGATTTATACCATGAAATGATTGAATCGGGTGTAATTAAAAAGGAAGGAAAAGGTTCAAAGGCTGCATTGATCTATGGACAAATGAACGAACCACCGGGCGCGCGTGCACGAGTTGGCTTGGCAGGTTTAACAGTTGCGGAATATTTTAGAGACAAAGAAGGACAGGACGTTTTATTTTTTATTGATAATATATTTAGATTTACTCAAGCAGGATCAGAGGTATCAGCTCTCTTAGGAAGAATTCCATCAGCGGTAGGTTATCAACCAACTTTAGCCACCGATATGGGAAATTTGCAAGAAAGAATTACAACTACAGATAAAGGCTCAATTACTTCGGTACAGGCAATTTATGTTCCAGCGGATGATCTAACTGATCCTGCCCCTGCCACTTCTTTTGCGCATTTAGATGCAACTACAGTATTATCTAGACAAATTGCAGAACTAGGCATTTATCCCGCGGTTGATCCGCTAGATTCTACTTCAAGAATTTTAGATCCAAGAATAGTTGGAGAAGAACATTATAGAGTTGCTAGAGAAGTACAGAAAATACTTCAAACATATAAATCACTTCAGGATATTATTGCAATTTTGGGCATGGATGAGCTTTCCGAAGAAGACAAGTTAGTTGTTACAAGAGCAAGAAAAATACAAAGATTTTTATCACAACCATTTTTTGTTGCTGAAGTATTTACAGGATCACCGGGCAAACTTGTTGATTTGGAATCAACAATCAAAGGCTTTGATGCAATTTGTAAGGGTGAATATGATCATTTACCCGAAGCAGCTTTCTATATGGTTGGTACAATTGAAGAAGCAGTACAAAAGGCCGAAAAAATGGCAAAAGACGCAGCCGCTTAATGGAAGATACTTATAAAATTGAAATTGTTAGTCCTGAGAAAGTGATTTTTTTAGATAAAAGTGTACAGGAAGTGATATTGCCATCTTACGAAGGAGAAATGGGTATATTAAAAGATCATATATCAATAGTTTCATTTTTGAGACCAGGTATAGTTAAAATTTTAAAATCCTCTGAAAATGTAAACAGTTTTTTTTTACAAGATGGAATAATTGAATTTTATAATAACAATTTAACAATCCTGTCGAGTAAAGTAATTAACATAAAGAATTTAAACAAGGAGAAAATTGATCAGTTAATAACAGAAACAGAAAAAATTTTGAAAGATGAAAAACTAAATGACGACAATAAATATTTAGCCAACCATAAGATTAACGCACTGCGATCATTGAATTTTAATTAATTTAATAAAATATTTAGCTCTTTTACAATAGTTTTGTAAACATCATGTTTAAATCTCACAACAACATTTAAGAGTTGATTTACATCTATCCATTTCCATTCTTTAAATTCTGCATTTTTTGTTTTAATATTTATTTCCTCTTCATCTCCCACAAATCTCATAATAAACCATTTTTGTTTTTGACCTCTATATTTGCCTTTCCATATTTTTCCCAAAAGATTTTTTGGAAGCTCATAAATCAGCCAATTATCAATTTCTTTAATAAGTTTGGTGCTTTTAACGCCAGTTTCTTCTTTTAGCTCTCTATTTGCTGCGTACAAAAGATTCTCGTTGTCATCTACTCCTCCCTGGGGCATCTGCCAAAAGTTTACTGAATTATCTATTCTTTTACCTACAAAAACTTTATTATCAGAATTTAATAGAACAATGCCCACTCCCAATCTTAAAGGTAGGTTTTTAGATTTATTTAATAACATTAGCCATTAAATAGTTTCACAGCAAAATTCAATTGATTATCACTTGCTGTATTTATTGCAAAATCTTCATTCTTTTCTTCAACTTCAAAATCTGGGATTACGCCTACTTCGGAAATAGATTTTCCCGAAGGCAAATAATATTTTGAAATTGTTAATCTGATAGCTCCTTGATTTTTTAAGGGTATTATTGATTGAACCGATCCTTTTCCATAACTATTTTCACCAATTAGAATAGCTCTTTTATGATCTTTTAGCGCTCCAGCCACAATCTCAGCTGCAGATGCTGATCCATAATTAATTAGTACTATAAGAGGCTTGCCATTGATTTGATCACCCTTTTTTGCAAACCATTTTCTATTCTCTCTCTTGTTTCTTCCTCTTGTCGATACAATTTCCCCGTCATTTAAAAAGAAATCAGAAATTTTAATTGCTTGAGATAACAATCCACCGGGATTATTTCTTAAATCCAAGATAAATTTATCAATCTCATTGTTGGTTTTAAATTTATCTATTTCACTTTTTAATTGTTGTCCGCTGTTTTCATTAAATGCACTTAATCGAAAATAGCCAATATTTTTGTCTATAATTTTTGCTGTAACAGATTTTACTTGTATTATTTCCCTAACTATTTTCACTACGATAGCTTTTTTTTCACCTTTTCTTCTGATGGTTATTTCAATCGGGGCTCCTGGTGGTCCTCGCATCAAATTTACTGCTTCCATTAAAGTTTTGCCCTGTACCTGAACGTTATCAATGCGAACAATATAGTCACCAGCCTTAACACCTGCTCTGGAAGCTGGCGTATCATCAATTGGCGATATTACTTTAACAACTCCTGCCTCCATTCCAACTTCAATACCAAGACCTCCAAACGCACCTTTTGTTTCGGTTTCCATGTTATCAAACATTTCTTGGTTCATATAAGCCGAATAAGGATCAAGAGACTGCAACACTCCATTAATAGCAGCGTCCATTACTTCTGCTTGATCTACGTCATCCACGTAATCTTTTTTAATTTTTTCTAAAACTTCACTAAAAAGATCAATTTTTTGGTAAAGCTCATTAGAATTTTCTGGAAAGGCGTACCTATTATGAAACAAGAAAAGAAACAATATAATTATGAATATTTTTATTTTTTTCATATCATTAATCTTTCCTTCGGAAGGAGTTCAGACCACATTTTTTCTAAATTATAAAACTTTCTCTTTTCAGGATTAAAGATATGAACAATTATATCGATACCATCGATGAGTTTCCATTCATTGCTATCTTTTCCCTCAAGGTGACAATTAGAGATTCCTTCTTTTTTAAACTTTTCAAGTATAATTTCGGATAAAGCTTGCAAATGTCTTGATGAGGTGCCGCTGGCAACGATCATATAATCAGCTATTGAACTTTTGTCTTTGAGATCAATTGAACTTACATCAATTGCTTTGTTGTCATTTAGAATTTGTTCTATTGTTGTTTTAAGATAAAGCACTTTTTCCATTAGTTAATTCTAAGATTATCAAATTTTTCTAATTTGGGAAGATGAAATGTTAATTTTTTTTGATTTAATAAATTTCCATCTGTCTTTATGCATTTTCTTGGCTGCTGTGGAATTAAGTGATTTTGATTTATATCCCTGTCTATCGAAAACTAAAATTTTGGCTAATTTTACAATTTCTTTCCACTTATTCCATTTATGAAATTTGATTAAATTATCGGCACCCATTATAAAAAAAATATCTAATGTGGTATTTATTTTTTTTAAAAATCTTATTAAATTGATGGTTTTTTTTGAATTTATTTTATGTTCAAGAAATTCAATTTTAATAAACTTATCTTTTTTTGTAATTTTTTTGGAAATTTTAATTCTTTTTTCAATATTAGTTTTAGAATGTTTCTTGAATGGGTTTTTTTGAGTTATGGACCAAATAATATAATTAAGTTTAATTTTTTTTTTTGCTATCCTTGAAATTACTAAGTGTCCTTTGTGTGCCGGATCAAAAGTTCCGCCCAATATACCAATTTTAATATTTTTTTTTTTTAAATAATTTAACACAAACTATTTTCTTATTTGTCCTTTTCCCTCTAAAATGTACTTATAAGTGGTGAGTTGATTGATGCCGACCGGACCACGAGGATGAAGTTTGCCGGTTGATATTCCAACTTCAGCACCAAAACCAAATTCTCCACCATCAGCAAACTGTGTCGAAGCATTATGGATAGCTATAGAACTTTTAATATTTGATAGAAATTTTTTTGCCGTTTTTTTATTTTTTGTCACTATGGAATCTGTATGAGAAGAACCATATTTGTTTATATGATCTATGGCCTCTTCTACTCCATTTACAACTTTTACAGAAATTGTAGGAGAGAGATATTCTGTTTCCCAGTCTTTTTTTGTTGCAACTATTGTTTTACTAGAAATAAATTTTCTTACTATTTTATCTCCTATGATTTTGCATCCCAATTTGTTTAGCTGATCCAATATAGGTTTACAATGGGTTTTTAGGCACATTTTATCTATCAACAAAGTTTCGGCGGCTCCACAAATACTAACATTTCTCATTTTTGAATTTTTAACAACTTTAATTGCCATATATAAATCTGCTTCTCGATCTACATAAACATGACATATGCCCTCATAGTGTCCAATAAATGAAATTGTGGATTTTTTTATAACTTTCTTAACCAAACTTTTTCCTCCTCTAGGAATGATTACATCGATGTAATTTTTCATACTTGATAAAAGGTAATCAACATGATTTCTATTTTTACTTTCGATAAATTGAACACAATTTTCATCACATTTTTTCTTTTTGAGAGCTTTTTTGAAAAGCTTGGCTAATATTTTATTAGAGTGGAAAGCTTCCGATCCTCCGCGCAAAATTACCACATTGCCAGTTTTAAAACATAGAGCAGAAACATCCGAGGTAACATTTGGTCTGCTTTCATAAATTACACCGATTACTCCAATCGGTATAGATACTCTTTTTATAAATAAGCCATTTGGCCTCTTCCAAGAAGATAAAGTTTTTCCTAAAGGATCTTTAAATTTTATTATTTCTTCTATCGAATTTCTAATTTGTGCAATTTTTTTATTGTTTAATTTAAGCCTGTCAATCATGCTATCTTTATTTTTTTTAGACTTTGCTCTATGTACATCTTTTTTATTTGAACTTAGAATTAATTGTGAATTGGTTTTTAAATATTGGCTAAATTGCTTTAAAACAGAATTTCTTTTCTCAATATTTATGTTGGATAAATGCAGAGAAGCAAGTTTTGCTTTTTTACCTATTTTTTCCATGTATAAATTTTTAGACATTTTTATACTTTCACCAAGTCATCTTTATGAATTACTTCATCTTTGCTTGAATAACCTAGTATTTTTTTTATTTGATTGCTTTGACAACCTTTAATTTTATTTATTTCTTCAGAAGAAAAAGAGCTTAATCCTCTAGCATGTTCTTTATTATTGAAGTCTAAAATTTTTATATGATCACCTTTTTCAAATTTTCCATCTATAGTTTTTATTCCTACAGGTAATAAACTTTTTCCATTTCTAATGGCCTTAATAGCTCCATTATCAATTATCAAGGCTCCCTTTGGAGATATTGATCCAATAATCCATTTTTTTCTTGCATCTAATTTAGATACTCTTGGAATAAACCAGGTGCAATTGTTTTTCTCCAAAATTTCCTTTATAGGTCTTATTTTTTTTCCGTTTGCGATAGCCATGTAGCATCCCGATAATTGACAGATTTTTGCGGCCTCAATTTTTGTAACCATGCCTCCAGAGCCATATTTATTAACTGAATTATTAGTGGAAAATTTTTCTATTTCTTTATCTATAATATTTACTGTTTTGATTAAAGTTGTTTTTTTATTTAATTTTGGATTCAGCGTATATAAACCATTTACGTCAGATAATAAGATTAAGCAGTCTGAATTTATTATTTGAGCTACTCTAGAAGCCAGTCTGTCATTATCACCATACTTGATTTCTGTGGTTGCAGTAGTGTCGTTTTCATTAACAATAGGTATAATTCCCATCGAAAATAAATTTTCTATAGTTCTTCTTGCATTAAGTGATCTTCTTCTTTTTTCCGTGTCCTCCAAGGTCAAAAGTATTTGAGAGACCTTTATTTTGTTTTTATCAAAAGTTTTTTTGTACAAGTTCATTAATTCTATTTGTCCTATCGATGCGACAGCTTGGCTTTTATCAAGTTTTAGTGAGCTTTTACTGACGTTTAAAAGATTGCATCCTAATGCGATAGCACCAGAGGATACAATGATAACTTTTTTATTTAACTTAATTAGTAAAATTATATCTTTTATAAATTCGTCAAGCCATTTTTTTCTAATCTTCCCATTTTCACCCACTATGATAGAAGAACCAATTTTTATAACTATTTTTTTGGATTTATTTATATACATTTGCAATTAAAGATTTCTTTAAATCTTCAAGTCCTTTTTTTTTGGTTGCGGAAATCAGAAATATTTTGCTTTTAATAATTTTTTCTAACTCATTAGTTTTGTTTGATATATTTTCTTTATCCATTAAGTCTGTTTTATTTAATACGACTATTTCCTTCTTTTTTATCAATTTTTTACTATATTTTTTTAACTCTTTCCTTACTTGTGAATAACATTTGATTAGGTTTTCTTGGTTAATATCAATTAAATGTAAAATGTTTTTACACCTTTCAATATGTCTTAAAAATTTATCGCCCAAACCAACACCTTCATGAGCTCCTTCAATTAATCCCGGAATATCTGCTAAAGTTAATTCTTTATCGTCGTAATTTGTTACACCAAGGTTTGGATTGATTGTTGTAAATTGATAATTAGCAATCTTAGGTTTTGCTCTCGTTAAAACTGCTAATAAACTTGATTTTCCAGCATTTGGCATTCCTACAATACCTATATCAGCTATTGTTTTTAACTGTAACCATATCCAAAATTCTTCTCCCAGTTGACCTTTGGTTATTTTTCTTGGAGCCCTATTAGTTGAGCTTTTGAATCTAATATTTCCAAGTCCACCTTTTCCTCCACTGGCGACAATAAAAGTTTGGCCAGTTTTTGTAAAATCAAAAATCAATGTATTGTTATCCTCTTCGAATACTTGAGTACCGATTGGAACTTTAATAATTAGATTGGATCCATTTTTTCCTGTTTGATTTTTACCTTTGCCATCTCGTCCTCTTTCCGCTTTAAAATGTTGCTGATATCGAAAATCAATTAAAGTATTTAAATTTTTATCTGAGGACAATACAACAGATCCGCCTCTGCCTCCGTCACCGCCATCAGGTCCTCCAAATTCAACAAACTTTTCTCTTCTAAAGCTGGCTGAACCAGAGCCACCATTACCAGCCTTAATATAAATTTTTGCTTGATCTAAGAATTTCATAGTACACCCCCTATATGTTAATAAAATTGGGGAATTTAATTGGGTTTTACAGATACGAATGTTCTGTTAGATTTTATTTTTTTAAATTCTACTTTTCCTTCAATCAAGGAATAGATTGAATGATCTTTTCCCATACCAACATGATTTCCAGGATGAATTTTTGTTCCTCTTTGTCTAACGATTATATTTCCTGGAAAAACTACTTGGCCTCCATATTTCTTTACTCCAAGTCTTCGACCAGCACTATCTCTACCGTTCCTTGATGATCCACCTGCTTTTTTTGTTGCCATTATCTGTACCTTATTAATATCCTATCATTTTTTTTTACTTATAACAGATCTCTCTTTTACGTTTGTAATGATTTTTTTAGGTTTTTTTTCTTTATTTTCTGGTGCGGATTTTCTTATTACATCTGTGGTAGTTTTTTTTGGTGTTCCTGCATCTGCAATAATTTTTCCTTCCTTCGAAAAAATCTTAGTAATTCTAATTATAGATATAGGTTGTCTATGACCATATTTTTTTCTTGAATTTTTTCTTCTCCTTTTTTTGAAAACTAAGATAGTTCTATTTTTAGTATTTTTTAGAATGGTTGCTTCAACTTTAGCACCTTTAATAACCGGATTACCTATTTCTGTATTTTTGTCATCATTTAAAAACAGAACGTTCTTAAACTCGACGGTTTTACCTACCTGACTATTAAGTTTTTCGATCTTAAGAATTTCACTTGCTGAAACCTTATATTGCTTACCACCTGTTTGAATAACTGCGAAGGACATTGTTTTAGTTTCATATTTGGAAATATGGGCAATATAACTTTCTATGTAGCCAAGTCAAGTTTTAACAGCAATTAAAAATTATCCTTTAAATCTCTAATTTTTCTAAAAACTTTGTAATCATCTTGGTTTTTCATGTTTAATTTAGTTTTTAAATCGTTTTGATCACATCTTAGAAAAATATTTGACTTTAACTCATCTTCTAAGACTGTTGGAAGTGTAGGCAAATTATTCGATCTTAATTGTTTTATTTTTTCAAATTTTTTTTTAAGATCAATATTGTCATTATCATACTTCATACAAAACTCTGCATTTTTGTAAGAATATTCATGACCACAATAAATTTTTGTATTTTTAGGAAGTTTTTTTATTTTATTTAATGATGTTAGCAACTGTTTGTGGTCGCCTTCGAAAATTCTCCCACATCCAAGAGAAAATAATGTATCACCAGTAAATGCAATTTTTTCATTTTCAAAGAAAAAACATATATGACCCAAAGTATGTCCAGGAATATGTAATATTTTAACCGATGATTCCCCAAAGATCCATTTTGCATTATCTTCGAGTGTTATATCGATGCCAGGAATTCGATGTTTGTCACCAACGAAACCAACTACTTTAGCATTATATAATTTTTTTAGTTCAAGATTTCCTCCTATATGGTCATGGTGATGATGCGTGTTTAATATATAATTTAATTTTAAATTTTTTTTTTTGAGAAAAGCAATAACCGGAAAAGCTTCTGAGGGATCAAGTACACCTACTGTTTTAGAAACATTATCATTAATGATATATGAGTAATTATCATTTAAACATGGTATGAGATTTACACGCATAGTTGATTATTTTATAAGAAATATTCCAAGTTGTGAAAAAATATTTTTATATAACATGTTGCCATTTGTAATCTCAGAAATTTTTTCATTTGTTAAACATAAAGATCTATCAATTTTTATATTTTTTTCTTTACAGAAATTAACAAAATCTTGAATTGTGCACATATGTAAATTTGGGGTATTGTACCATTTGTTAGGTAAATTTTTTGTTAATGGCATTGTTCCCTTAAATAATAAATGTAAACGAACTTTCCAATAACCAAAATTAGGAATTGAAACAATCGTTTGTTTTCCAATTCTAAGCAATTGTTTTAAAACTTTTTCAGGAAAAAGAAAAGCCTGAAGTGTTTGACTTAGTATAGCATAGTCAAATGATTTGTCGGGAAATTGAACCAACTCTTTTTCTGCATCGCCTTCAATAACCGAAAGACCTTTTGCAATACATTTTTGCACGAGATCTTTTTGCGGTTCTAGACCCCTAACATCATTCTGTTGATTGAATTTTAAATATTCCATAAGCGTTCCATCTCCACAACCGATATCCAACACTCTTTTGTTATTTTGAATTATTTGTGATATTACTTCAAATTCTTTTTTCATTATTAATTTCTTTGTAAGTTGAATTAAGAAATTCACTCAATGTTTTTAAAAATTTTGGTACGTTCAATAAAAATGAATCATGGCCTTTATCTGAATTAATTTCAACAAAACCAACATTGGCACCACAAGCATTTAAGGCCATAACTATTTCTTTATTTTCAATTGTGGGATAAAGCCAATCAGATGAAAATGAAATTACACAAAACTTAGATTTTGTATTTTTAAATGCTGAAGACAAATTACCATTAAATTGTTTTTCCAGATCAAAATAATCCATAGCTCTAGTAATGTATAGGTAACTGTTAGCATCGAATCTATCTACAAACTTTGTTCCTTGATGACGCAGGTAGCTTTCTATCTGAAAATCTGCATCAAAACTAAATTTTAGACTTCCTGTATCCTGTAGCTTCCTTCCAAATTTTTCTTGTAAACTTTTTTTTGAAAGATAAGTAATATGAGCTGCCATTCTTGCTACTGCCAAACCCTTATCTGGAGATAAATTTGTCTTAAAGTAATTTCCATTATTCCAGGTAGGGTCAGCCATGATTGCCTGTCGCCCCAATTCATTCAATGCAATATTTTGTGCAGAATGACTTGCGCTACAAGCTATTGGAATAGCAGAGTGTGCTTTATTGGGATATAATGAAGCAAATTGTAAAACCTGCATACCCCCCATTGATCCACCGGTGATTGAAAGTAGTTTATCAATACCCAGATATTCTAACAAGTAAATTTGGGCCCTGACCATGTCTCTGATAGTAATAACAGGAAACGTGGTTCCAAATAATTCATTTGTGTCAGGATTTATTTCTTTTGGTCCAAAACTACCCATACATCCACCCAAAACATTTATACAAATAACAAAATATTTATTTGTATCGATTGCTTTTCCAGGTCCTACAGCAGTTATCCACCATCCTTCTTGTTTGGTAATTGGATTAATATTTGTGACAAATTGGTCTCCGCTTAAAGCATGGAATACTAATATTGCATTACTCTTATTTTTATTCAAAGTTCCATATGTTTCATAAGCTATAGGAAAATTTTTAATTATCTTTCCACAATCAAGTCCGAGCGATTGATTAACAATCAATTTTTTTATATTTTTTACTTCTTTATTCATTGTTTGTTTCAAACAAAAAAAAAGCCCAGCTAAACCGGGCAAAAAAACCTTTTTTAGCTGTTTTTTTCAAGCGCTCGCAATTAAGTTAAATCAGCGCTAACCTTTTGTACTAAAAAGTACCTCTTTTGTCAATTTAGGTTGTATTTATTTTGCTACCTAACGGCGTATATAGTATCTACCGATACAAATTATATTAATATTAATTATGACTCTACCAAAACCAAGAAAAATTCAGTTTGAAAGATATACAGAAGGATTATCTCAATTTAAAAAAATTAATAATCCAATTAAATTATCAGCAAATGAGTCAGCTTTAGGACCAAGTCCAAGAGCAATCGAAGCATTTGAAAGAGAAAAGAATAAAATTTTTAAATATCCAGAATCTGACTGTTTTTCACTGCGAGATATTATATCTAAAAAATTTAATATTGATTCTGAGAGAATTATTTGTGGAGCAGGATCGGACCAGATATTTGATTTAATTTGTCAATTATTTATAGAGCCTGGTGATGAAGTTGTGGTTACAGAATATGGATTTATTATGTATAGGATTTATGCATCACTTTATAGGGCCAAAGTTCTATTAGCCAAAGAGAAAAACTTTAAAGCATCAGTTGATGAGATAATAAACAAGGTTACTGATAAAACCAAAATCGTATTTATTGCGAATCCTAATAACCCAACTGGTACTTATTTGTCTAAGAATGAAATGTTCAATTTAAGACAAAGGCTTAGAAGCGACATTCTTCTAGTTGTTGATGATGCATACTTTGAATTTCTAGATAAAGATGATTTTACTTCAGGCTTAGATCTTTTCAAAGATGAAGCAAATGTTTTAATTACCAGAACTTTTTCCAAGATTTATGGACTTGCCGGTTTAAGATTGGGTTGGGGTTATTCTTCGAAAGAAATTATTGATACAATGTATCAAATTAAACCTCCTTTTAATGTGAATAGAGCAGCCCTTTGTTCAGGTATTGAGGCCCTTAAAGATAATGAATGGATAAAAAAAGCAATTGAACATAATACATTATGGTCAAAAAAAATATTTTCTGTTTTAAAAGAATATAAAATTCAAACGAACGAACCAACAACAAATTTCTTTTTAATGAATTTTAATGAAACAAAAATTAACTCTGATGAAGTTTTTGAAAAATTAGCTAATGATCGCCTCCTTTTAAGAAAGATGAAACAATATAAAATACCCAGTGCTTTACGATTAACCATTGGAGATAAAGAATCAAACGAACTCTTTGTTGAATGTATTAGAGGTATTTTTAAATAATGTTTAAAAAAATTTGTATAATTGGATGTGGTCTAATCGGATCATCTTTGGCAAGAGCAATAAAAAAATACAATCTTTCTGAAAAGATAGTTTCTTCCAATAGATCGGATATTGTAAATAAAAAAGTACTTGAACTAAAAATGGTAAACGATTCAAGTTCGGATACCCAAAAAATGGCTAAAGATTCTGATCTAATTATAATTGCTACTCCGTTGAGTAGCTATGAAAATGTAATTTTAAAAATCAAAAATTCTTTAAAAAGTGGAACGATATTAACCGATGTAGGATCAGTTAAAGAAAGAGTGATTAGTTTAGTAGAAAAGGCTATTCCCAAAGATGTTTCATGGATTCCATCTCACCCGATTGCTGGTACAGAAGAAAGTGGTCCTGAATCTGGATTTTCGGAACTTTTCAAAAATAGATGGTGTATTCTTACCCCAAGCAAAAAAGCAAAAGAGAAAGATATTGATACACTCAAATCATTTTGGAAAAAAATAGGGAGCAAAGTAGATATTATGGATGCAAAACAACATGACTATATTTTATCAATTACGAGTCACATTCCACACTTGGTGGCATACAATATAGTAAATACATCAATTAATATTCAAGAAGAAAAACAGTCCGCCATAATCAAATATAGCGCTGGTGGCTTAAGGGATTTTACAAGAATTGCAGCATCTAACCCAATAATGTGGCGAGATATATTCATCCAAAATAAGACAAATACATCAAAGGAAATAGAAAAATTTATTGCAAATCTCGAGGATTTAAAAAATGCAATAGAAAATGAAGATGGAAAAAAATTAGAAGAAATTTTTATAAAAACAAAAAAAATTAGAAAAGAAATCATTAAAGCTGGACAAGATGTGAGCAAACCTGACTTTGGAAGGTAAGCTATTTTTCTAGTATTTTAAACATAGGCAAAAGCTCATTTTTGTAATTTTGCCACGATTTTACCGAGTTTTTATAAATAGGTTTTCTAGCTTGTGCAAAACTGGCTGTAACAATTCCTCTTTTATTTCTATAAAAAGTAAGACAATTTTTATCCCAATCCAAATTACAAAAATCTAATAATTTTTTTGATTCAAATTCTTGATTTTCCACTAACTTTTCATACGAGATATTGTAAATAAAATCTGGAAGCAATTGTTTCCAATATTTCATAAGATTTTGATATAGTTTATAATATTTGGCGGCTTCTTCTAAATTATAAGAAAAATTAAGCTCACCTTCAAAAAAGTTTTTAAATAGAGATAAACAGGTATCCTTCGGATCTCTTGTACAATGAATTATTTTAGATTTAGGAAGGATTAGTTTTACTAAACCAATCCATTTAAAATTCAATGGCGCTTTGTCTGTGATATAATTTTTATTTGTATTGTACCTATCTAAATTTTCTAAATATTTTGTTCCCATATTGCTAAAAAAGTTCTGATCTTTAATATTAAATTTTTCAGGAAATTTTATTTTATTGTTAACCAAGAAATTTTTTCTAATGATTTGCGTTAAGTCTCTTAACTCACCCGCGCCATATACACTTTTGTGGTTTGCGATTATTTGTTCTACCAAAGTTGTTCCGGATCTAGGCATTCCTAGAATAAAAATCATTTTATTGCTTTTGTTACCTATATTTTCAAGATTTTGAAAATCAATACTTGAAAAAGAATTTTTTATGTTTTCAAATAATTTAACATCATCATTTATTTGATATTTTATGGAGTCTCTTTTTATTTTGTTACCTAACTTATAATTTTCGAATGATTTTTTATAATTCTTAATATCTTCGTAAGCTTTACCAAGGCCAAAGTGCAATTCTATTTTTTGAAAATCATTTAATGATTGATCTTTTATTTTGTTTTTCATGATTTTTAGATGAGGATTATTGATGTCATATTTTAATGACATGCTTAGACTTCTATCAGCTCGGGTAAATTTTGAGTTGATTTTTAAAACTGATTCAAAATATTTTTTTGACTCTTCAAACTTTCCAAGAGCCTGATATGCCATACCCAAATTATGAATTACTATATAGAGTTTGTTATCAATACTTAGTGCAAGCTTATAGCATTTAATTGCTTCCTCATAATTATTTAATTCTTTCTTTACATTTCCCAAATTACTTATTGGATGTGTAA
>Ga0187827_10002942_pt1 | contig 22679 bp, 22 predicted proteins | sample ETNtaG_39_FD_167969 | JGI IMG/M metagenome (GOLD analysis project Ga0187827, IMG submission 167969) | Marine microbial and viral communities from oxygen minimum zone, Eastern Pacific Ocean - ETNP2014_SV_150_PacBio MetaG (Illumina Assembly) | ecosystem: Environmental > Aquatic > Marine > Hypoxic... | reverse complement strand
TAAATACTAAACCATCGTAATCCGAAAATATTTCTCCTATTTGATCAACAAGTTTTTTTGAAAAATAAGTTGCAGTTAGCTTTGATTGCTTCAGTTTTTGGGGCAAGAAAACCGTTATTTCTCCGCGCAGATTTTCTTTAATACGTTCCGCTACCTTAATACCGCCTGTTGTTACAGCAATTAAAGCCAAGTTCATATTATAAAAACTCCTTATCGCAGAGGCCAAACTTGTGGTCCGATTCAACCTGACGGCCATACTCTGATTAATATATTACGATAATAATTATGACTGTCAATAAAAAGTCATTACTGCAAAGTATGATTTGCTCCCATGACAAAACATATTGTGCACCGGTTACTACTTAACAATATTTCACAGAATAAATAAAAATATTCTGGTCATTTTATGTTGTAAAAGTGGGCACTAATTGCTGAGGAGTGTATGCATCACTAAATATCTCAGCATACTAGGAATCCATAAGCATTGTCTTATCAGTACTATACAACTTCAGGCTTTTCTTATACAGGTAATGCCAGAAATAGCAAGCATACGCAAATGACGAGAAAGAGCCCTACTTAACTCTAGATTTTAGATCATTTGGTTAATAACATGTACCTGCAAGGCAATAATTGTACTAAAAATCTGCATATTGTACTTTTTTTGCACAATTTCCTCCCCTGAAACTTCTGCATGATAAGCCCCCAAAACACATTTTTTCCTCAATAACACCCGAAATAGTAATTACGAATTCTTTACGGTTTGCCAAAACTGATCAAGAATTTGCATTTTTTAAGGAAAATTTAGTAAAAACGATTTATAATAAGAGCTTATTTGCTCATAACCTTGGCTAGTCTGTAAGATTTAACTTGGCAATTATGAAGACATTGTTCAATAACAGTTATTTACCACGAGTTAGTTTCAAAACATTAATTATTAAACGTAATCTGATACTCTTGTTCTTAGCCCTCTCCTCGTGTAACTACTATCAGGAATTTTCTCAGCCAGAAATAACAACCAGTCTGGTTCCAAAAGAATCACACATCAGAACTATTGCAATACTGCCTTTTAAAAACCAATCAGAGAATGAGGAAATATCCACAGTATTGCGAGAAGCTGTTTTTCGTAACCTGAGCTTAAAAGGATATGATTTGATAAAGATAAAACTAATAGACCAAAGGCTAAAGATGGCCTCATACCATGCAGATGATATTAACACTATGGGAAATTATAAACTCGGCAGGATCCTGCAAGCTGACGCACTAATGTACGGCACTATCACAAAATGTGATAAATTATTTTATGTTATTCACTCGCGCATAGTTATAAGTGCAGAGTTGGAATTGATTGACACATTTGCCTCCAAAACCATATGGAAGGCAAATCATGAAGAGTTAACCCATAGCGGCACGCCGCCCATGTCTCCATTTGCTATTCCGGAGAAAATTATCGAAAGTTCAATCAATGTGAGGGATAAGGTTATAATTGATACTGCAGATACACTTGCAAAAAAATTAGTTAAAGATATCCCTGAATGTGACCTTCAAGATGTTTTATTCTTAACAGATTACTCTATTGATATTAAAGATGTTGGCAATAGTAAAGTTGTACATTATAAGATACAACCAAAAGATACTCTATTCAAGATTGCAAGAAAGTTTTACGGAAAAGGCACGATGTGGAAGAATATAAAGTATGCCAACGACGAAATCCTGGATACGTCATTAAGGATTGGCAATGATATAGTCTTGCCGGATGTACCCATTCTGGCAAATATAAATGAAGCAAAATTATTGGACAAAGAATCTTACACTAAAGCAGTCTATAGGGTAAAGTGGGGAGATTCATTATACAATTTAGCATCAGAACTATACCACGATGGCAGGAAATGGCCTATTATTTACGAAGAAAACAAAGATGAAATTGAAGATAAGAATGAATTGATTGTTGGCCAAGTATTAATAGTACCTCTCAATTCTTATGCAAATCAAATTGGTTACACCAAATACTGAATAAACACCTCACGCCAAAATTACTTACAACGACACTTCAATACAACTGCTACTTGATATTAGCTAAATCATTTATATGCCTTGATAACACTGAATGATCAAAGGGTTTTTTGATAATAAAGTCGACTTTCAACCCTTCATCCTCCAGAGCAAATGCGCATCTTTCTACCGCTAGCCACACAACCTGAAAAAGGACACTAAATTCGCTTGAAGCAATCATGACCAATTGATACCCTAAGTCAGTCTATGTCAGCAATAACATTTTATTTTTCATCTTCACTAGAATCACCTAAATGTGTATCGCCTGCATGAATATGTATGGATTCATCCAGGGTAGATACGTATATGCGTCCATCTCCTCCTTGCTCTGTTACGGCAACCTTCCGAACAGTTTCTATAATCTTTTGCACTTTATCATCCGGTACAACAAACTCTAATTCTTTTCTTTTAACAGCATCAACTCTTTGCTCATATACTTTACCTCGATATACTTGTTCAACTATTTTTTTACTTTCTCCTAATCCTGCACTGTCTTTAGACGTAATCCCATGATACCCTATACCTGACAAAACATCCTTTAATACAAATTCCTTTTCCGGCCTCAAAATAATTTTAAAAGTTTCACAATACTCCCCCTCCTTCTAAATTAAATAATTTAAAATTAATATTATAAAGTCTATTTATCCTCCTTTCCCAGCTTGAATAGTTCGTCCAAAACAGTGTCAATTCGTTCATCAGTCATTCAGCCCTTATCAAAGAATATTCTCCCTATTAGCCTATGTGGCTTATTAAAAAGATTATCATCCGCTTGCTCAGTTAAGGCTTCTTTTAGTTGATCTGCAGTCACAAACCCTTTATCTACTGCGATCACACCAAATCGATTACAGTACTTCCCTGAAATTTCCTTGTCAATATCTTCTGTCATCTGCCACCTCTCCTATATAAAAGAGATAAAATAAAAATTGATTAAATATTAGGCTCAACATTATTACTATGCAACGCAACAAAAAAATGGGCACTTGGTTCGTTCTAACTATAGAGCTTCTATAGAAGCAAGGATAAATATTTGATGCACGACTCTTGCCTAACCATACATCCTGATATGAATTTACGTCTTTACCCTATCTGGTTTTCAAAGAAATGTGCAATATTGTATGACATGTTTACATACCTTTTCCATGAAACGTTTGTTGATATGCCTGGAAATACTGTGAAATGTTTAATACAAAAGTGAGGAATTCTGAACAAGTGCTATAATTTTTCCGGGAAATATGCCCAGATGTATTGTGCCCCATAACGTTAACATAAGGGCAAGGATTATGAATGGCGAGAGTGAAAGCGGTGCAAATTCGCGTACTGGCTTCTTCATGTACATTACGACAGTTACTCTTAAGTAATAAAAAACTGCTATTACGCAATTTACCACCCCAATAATAGCCAGAATAATAAACCCATTTTTAATAGCGGCACTGAAGATATAAAATTTCCCTATAAATCCAACAAATGGCGGTATGCCTGCAAGTGAGAACATAAAAATGCACATTGATACTGCTAAAATAGGATGTTTGTACCCGAGACCGCTGTAGTCTTCTATATTAGCGTTCTCTTCACCCTTTCTTCCAAGTATGATTACCACTGCAAATGCACCCAGGTTCATAAATGTGTATGCCAACATATAGAAGATTAAGCTGGCAGGCCCAAAATCTCCACCTGCTATAATGGCCATAAGCGCATAACCCGCATGCGCTATACTCGAATATGCCAGCATTCTCTTTATATTTGTTTGAGCAATGGCCACAAGATTACCAACAGTCATTGTAAGTGCTGCAAGCACCCATAATATTACTGACCACTTCTGTCCTACATCAGGCAGCGCCACTAAAAATACCCTTGCGAAGGCTGCAAAAGCGGCGGCCTTTGGCCCCACAGACATAAAGGCAGTAATAGCAGTCGGAGCCCCTTCATAAACATCAGGAGTCCATTTATGAAACGGCACGCATGCCACCTTAAACCCAAAACCTATGACAAGTAACGATGTGGCTGTTACTATCATTGGGTTTGACAATGAAGGGTTGTTCGCCAGGAAAGAAGCAATTTCCTTTATGTTCGTAGTACCTGTAGCACCATAAAGCATCGCTATACCATAAAGCAGGAAGCATGTAGCAAATGCTCCAAGTAAGAAATATTTCAAAGATGCTTCGTTTGACCGAACACAATCTCGCCTGAAGCCCGCAAGCACATATAGCGATATGGACATTATCTCAAGTCCTAGGAAAATGGTTAGTAAGTCAGCCCCACCTGCCATCAGCATCATGCCCATAGTGGCAAACAGTATCAGTGTATAGTACTCACCATTGTTAATACCTTCTTGCTTTGTATAGCGAATTGATAAAAGTATTACGATACCCGTACTAACCAGGAAGATGAGACTAAAAAAGACAGAAAAATTGTCTACCACAAACATATTACTGAATGAATACACAGTTTCACCCAGTTGGGTACCAACTACCATGCCTGTCACAGCAACAACAAGAATAGCAAAATAACCTAGAGCATCCCTGAGTGTCTTTTTGAAAAATACATCTATCGCAAGTATTATAATCGCAAAGACAGTTATAATAATGATTGGCGAAATACTTTTTAAATCAAATGGTGGAATTACTATTTCCATAAATTAATCTTCCTCCATCATAGGATCTGCGCTATTTTCTTCTTCGGCAGCACGTTCAGCCGCCTCAGCCTCTGCAGCACGTGCAGCCGCCTCAACCTCCGCAGCACGTTCAGCAGCCGCAGCCTCTGCAGCAACAGCACGTGCAGCACGTTCAGCACGTGCAGCTATCTCATCGTTTTCGAGGTTGATCTTTCTTAGTGATATTTTATATTTATCATCCACCTGAGTCAGGAGATGATTTACAGAAACATCCATTCTGGATAATAAAGGTTTTGGATAGATACCAATCCAGAAGACAAGTATAGTGATTGGCAGTAATAATGCCCATTCTCTCATATTTAAGTCTTTAAGCTTCCTGTTTACAGGATTTGTAATCTTGTTAAACATAACCCTCTGAAACATCCACAGCATGTAACATGCAGAGAGGATTACACCAGTAGTAGCCAGGACCGCATAAACCACATTAGACTTGAATACTCCAACCAGGACCAGGAATTCACCAACAAATCCATTTAAGCCGGGTAGCCCTATAGAAGACAAGGTCATAACCATAAAGAATACAGCAAATATCGGCATTTTTTTCGCCAGGCCCCCATAATCAGCAATCAACCTTGTATGGCTTCTTTCGTATAGCATTCCGACAATCAAGAATAATGCACCTGTGCTTAAGCCGTGATTTATCATCTGGAGTATACTTCCTTCCATTCCCTGAATATTAAATACAAAGATTCCCAGCATAACAAAACCCAGGTGGCTGACACTGGAGTATGCAACCAGTTTCTTAAGATCTTCCTGTACCATTGCTACAAGAGCACCATAAATTATCCCTGCTATAGCCAACCATGCAATAAGGGGTACAAATTGATGACTGGCGTATGGGAACAGAGGTAGACTGAAACGCACAAAGCCATACGTACCCATTTTCAATAATACAGCAGCCAATATAACGCTACCGGCTGTTGGCGCTTCAACGTGAGCATCCGGCAACCATGTATGAAAGGGGAACATTGGAACCTTAATCGCAAAGGCAAAAAAGAAAGCTAAAAAGAGCCAGAATTGAGCTCCCATTGGAATATCCAGGTTATATATCTTTAGCAAATCAAATGTGTATTCACCCGTTGCCTTGTGATTCATAAAGAAGATTACAATGATGCCAACCAGCATTAATACGCTTCCCGCCATTGTAAATAGAAAGAACTTTATTGTGGCATATATCCTTCTCGGGCCTCCCCATACCCCAATTATCAAGTACATTGGGATCAGCATTAACTCCCAGAACACATAGAACAGAAACAAGTCTAGAGATATAAATACTCCCAACATACCTGTTTGCAATATAAGCATCGCTATCATGTACTCTTTGATTCTGTCTGTTATGTTCCATGAAGCCAGTATACAAATGAGTGAAAGAAAACTGGTCAGGAGAAAGAGAAAAAGGCTTATGCCGTCAATTCCAATATGATAGCTGATACCAAATTCCTTTATCCATGGTATGTTTTCAACAAACTGAAATTCAGATGTGTTTAATTTAAATTTGAAGAACAGAGGCAGCGAAATTATAAAATCACCTATGGCAATAACAAGTGCAATACGCTTAATTTTCTCCTGTTTTTCTCCATTTACAAACAGAAGCCAAATTGCCCCGAACAATGGCAAAAACGTAGCTATGGTAAGTATAGGTAAATTCATTTATATGAAACCTTAAAATTAAAACCGTCTATAAAAGTATCAGGGAACAAACAATTATGATAACTCCGCCCAGTAATATAGATAATGCATAGTTGCGCACATATCCTGTCTGGAAGAGCTTTAATACCTCACCTTTCAGTTCGACAATCCTGGCAATTGCATTTACGAAACCGTCTATAATCCTCACGTCTACAATTCTCCAGAGAATAAACGATGTCTTTACAGTCGGATTAACAACAGTTGCATCATATATTTCGTCAACATAATACTTGTTATATACTATTGTGTAAATCAACTTAAACTTCTTAGCTATCTTTGCAGGCAAATCAGGATTCTTTATGTACATCAGGTACGCTATGAAAATACCTGCTATGGCAATGCCTGTCGAGATTCCCATCATGGAAAACATCATACCGGCTGACACATGATGCAAAGAACCTCCATCAACCGTTCCATGGTGCCCGCCACCTATAACCGGTGCAAGAAAACTATTTATTGCGCTCGCAGTCGGAAAGCCTATAAACCCACCACCGATAGAAAGAAATGCCAATACGAGCAACGGAATAAGTATAATCATTGGAGATTCATGGACATGAGCTTCAGCATGTTTAGACATGTTTGATTTTCCACAAAACGTCATAAAAAGCAGTCTGAACATATAAAAAGCCGTAAGCAATGCAGCAAAAGCTCCTAGACCCCAAATAAGTAAACTCCCCTTGGTAAATGCCTCTAGCAATACTTCATCCTTACTGAAAAACCCGGCAAATGGAGGAATTCCTGCAATTGCAAGTGTTCCAATAAGAAACGTTTTGTATGTTGTCGGCATATATTTTCTTAGACCTCCCATTTTCCTCATATCCTGCTCACCACCCAACCCGTGAATTACGCTGCCTGCACCAAGGAATAACAAGGCCTTAAAGAACGAATGTGTAACCAGATGGAATATACCCGCTATATATGCCCCCACACCACAGGCAAGGAACATGAACCCTATCTGGCTGACTGTGGAGTATGCAAGAACCCTCTTAATATCATTCTGGGCAAGACCTATAGTTGCAGCAAATAACGCTGTGACCCCTCCTATTACAGCCACAACCGTCAATGAAAATGGTGCTAGAGTATACAGCACATTACATCTTACAACCATATACACTCCGGCAGTCACCATTGTTGCAGCATGTATGAGTGCGCTGACCGGGGTTGGACCTTCCATAGCATCAGGCAACCAGGTATAAAGTGGTATTTGCGCAGATTTACCTATAGCACCTACAAACAATAAAAGAGTAATCATTGTCACTACAAAACCACCCATTTGTAAATGTTCAGGCGCTGCTTGAAAAACTTCGGTAAAATCTATAGTATTAAAAGTGACAAAAATCAACATAATGCCAAGAATAAAGCCGAAGTCACCAACGCGGTTTACTATAAATGCCTTCATACCTGCACTGGATGCGGATTTCTTCTCAAACCAGTAACCGATTAACAGGTATGAGCACAAACCAACACCCTCCCAGCCTATAAACATGAGGAGAAAATTATTAGCCAGGACAAGCAGCAGCATTGAGAAGGTAAACAAATTCAGATATGTAAAATACCTGTAAAATCCGTCGTCATCCTGCATATACCCGACAGAATAAACATGGATAATGAATCCGACACCCGATACCATCATTATCATCACTACGGAAAGCGGGTCTACCTGTAAACCGGCAATCGATTCAAATGAGCCAGAACCGATCCAGGTAAAATAGTCCTTCTCAAACACCCTGTGTTCAGGAGCTAGATGCAGCAAGTCAACGAATACGAAAAATGAAAGTATGAATGCCAATCCTATCGCTGTACATCCAATTATACCGACTACAGGCTTACTAAGTTTCTTCCCTAGAAGTCCGTTTATCACGGTCCCGGCAATCGGAAACAATAGTACATATCCGATCAAATCCAAATATGAGCAACCAAAGAAATATGGCATTATTCTATCCCTTTACCACTTCATTAAGTTAATATCATCAACATTGACAGTCGCTTTATTTCTATAAATAGCGATTATTATTGCCAGCCCTACTGCCGCCTCTGCCGCTGCAACCGTCATTATGAAAAAGACGAAAATCTGGCCATCCATAGAATTCAGTTGACGAGAAAATGTAATAAACGCAAGATTTACTGCATTCAGCATTAATTCAATACACATAAAAATAACTATGGCATTCCTTCTGATTAAAACGCCTACAGCCCCTATTGAAAACAGAATGCCAGACAATATTAAGTACCAAGTTAATGGAATCATTATACCTTTTAATCCTCAATAATTCGTTTTTTCGCTAATATAATAGCACCGATAATAGCCGCAAATAACAAAATTGAAGCAATTTCAAAAGGAAAAACGTATTTAGTAAACAACATTTTGCCCACAAGCTGTGTATTTCCGATCTGACTTATAGTTTCCGGCGTATACTCACCTTTGACACCCTGAAAAACGGTTTTCAAGGTAACAGCACCAATCATAACTACCAGTATAAAACCGAGAATAATGGCTGAAGGTTTTTGGAAAAACAGATTGTCCCTCTCCCCTTCTTCATCTGCTTTGCTTAAATTAAGTAACATTATTACGAAAATAAAAAGTACCATAATAGCACCAGCATATACCATCACCTGTATCGCAGCAATAAACTGTGCGTGTAACAAAACGTACAGTACTGCCAGGGAAACCATAGTTTGAATAAGAAAAATTGCACTATATATTGGATTCTTCTGAAAGACTACGCAAAGAGCACAGGCAATCGTTATGGAACCCATTATTAAAAACAGCAAACTTTCCAGCATAGAATGTCACCCTAAAGTTAGTTATTTTTTCTTCTTTAACGGAACTAATAATTTATTTTTATTGTAAATATGATCCTTACCGTTCTCAGAAGCCAGCTCATAATCCTGCCTTAAGAATATTGCCTCCTCTGGACATACTTCCTCACAGTATCCACAGAAAATGCAACGGAGCATGTTAATTTCATAAGTCTTTGCAAAACGCTCGCCTTTTTTATTTTCATCACCTTCAAGTTCAATGCATTCTGCAGGGCAAACTGTGGAACATAGACCACATGCTACGCATTTCTCTTTTCCGTTTTCATCCCTTTGTAGTTCGTGCAGGCCCCTGAAACGCGGATACGGCGTCCATTTTTCGTCAGGATACTGCATCGTCACTACTTTAAATGGGTTCAGAAAATGCTTTAATGTAAGCGCTAAACCCTGTATTAATGGTCTTATCATACTAACTTTTCCTCACAACATAATAAATCATAACAAGATTATAACAAGCCCTGTTATTAAAATGTTTAATAATGCAACCGGAAGCAGGATTTTCCATCCAAACTTCATTAGCTGATCATACCTGAATCTGGGGTAAGTAGACCTCAACCATATGAAGAAGAATATGCACAGAGCCATCTTAATCAAGAACCAGACAACAGGCGGTAGATATGGGCCTCTCCAGCCGCCAAAGAAAAAAGTAACGGCAACAGCAGATACTGTAATAATATTAGCGTACTCGGCCATAAAGAATAATGCAAACTTCATACTGCTATACTCTGTATGGAAACCCGCAACCAATTCGGTCTCTGCTTCTGGTAAATCAAACGGGCATCTATTTGTCTCTGCAATAGCACTTACTGCGTATATTAAAAAGCCTAGAGGTTGTAGTATAACAAACCAGTATTTAGCTTGAGAATCGACTATATCTACAAGGCTTAGTGACTGAGAAATCATAATAACGCCTATCAAAGAGAGGCCCAGTGAAAGTTCATAGCTTATCATCTGAGCAGAAGACCTCAATGCACCAAGCAAAGAATACTTGTTATTAGACGACCAGCCCCCTAGTATGACACCATAGACACCTACCGAAGTAACAGCAAGGATAAAGAGTATACCTATATTTACGTCTGTTATTACCATATCAATGCTTTTGCCAAATATGCTTATCGTGTCCCCAAAAGGAATAACTGCGATGGCCATCAGAGCGGGCACTGTAGCTATCACGGGTGCCAGGACAAATACAACCTTACTGGCATGCGTGGGAATGATATCTTCTTTAAAAATTAATTTAAGCCCATCTGCAATAGGCTGAAGCAATCCGTGCCATCCTACCCTCATTGGCCCAAGCCTGACCTGCATATGTGCTATTACTTTCCTTTCCACCCACATAAGATATGCGATGATCAGTAACAGTACACCAACGACTACGCCTATTTTAATAATCGTGAGTACAAGAAATATGAGTGTTTCAATCATTATCTAATTCCCCTACTACAGCCTAGTCATCACTCTCTCGCTGCATTCTTTGACCGCAACATTCCAATATACCGGTAGTTTCTTCTACAACTCTTATTTTCTGTCCGCATTCCTTGCAGGCGTAAATCACGCCGCCATCTGGCTTAGGGTGTGCTGATGTCCAGGTCTCCATCATACTCTTCTCAGCAACCAGCTTCATTTCCTGCCCGCAACAGACAAGCACTCCAAACCCATCTTCGGTAACTACAACTTTCTGTCTGCAAACCTCACAAAAATATGTTTGTCCTGTTTTCTCCATTTTTTACTACCTTGTCTTAGAAATTCTTACATTTGTATATTCGTTAACACGCAGATCGTTAATAGGTGCCCACTCATAATCCTCCGAAACAAAGACAGCACCTTCCGGTACCCTGCTCGTAACCTTTGCTTTAAGTTTCAATTTGCCTTGAGCAGACTCTATTTTAACCATATCTCCGTCTGCAATCTTCGTCCTCCGTGCATTATTTGCATTAATTTCTATAAAACATTCAGAGGCAAGGGAAACAAGAGAACTTGAGTTTCTCGAATAAGTCCCTTGATGCCTTAAACTGTAGCCTGTTAACAGAATGAATGGATAATCTCTGTTCTTCTTTATAACAGGAGATCTCTTTTTGGAAATCTCAAAAATATACTTTAAGGGTTCATATTTATCATATTCTGAAGATACCCATCGGAAACCATCCCTTTCCAAATTGTCATATGATACCCATCGGAAACCATCCTTTTCCAAATTTCCATCATATACTGAAGCTACCCATCGGGAACCATCCTTTTTCAAATTGTTATTTTTGATTCCTTCATATATCGAAACACATTTCCCTATTTCATCTTTAATCGACTTAGGAGATATATAATAGAATGGATGTCCCATTTTCTTTGCCAACTCACACACAATCTGCCAATCAGGCCTGGATTCTCCCACTGGCTCAATGACCTTGTTTAACCCCTGCACAGTCATTCCCATATTAGTAAATGTACCTTCCTTCTCAACATATGTTGATGCGGGAAAAACAACATCTGCCAATTGTGCGGTTTCTGTCAGAAAACTATCCTGAACAACTACAAAATCGGCTTTCTTAAAAGCCGCTTTTGCCTTCTTACCATTTGGATAACTCACAATGGGATTTTCTCCCATGACATAAAGCGCTTTAATTTTACCTTTCGAGGCAAGATCAAAAACATTATCCGAATCTTCCATAGAGACATCATCAGACAATGTCACACGCCACGAGTCTTCAAATTTTTTCCTGTTTGCCGGGTCATTTATATCCAGATAACCTGGCAGAAAGTCCGGGACAACTCCCATATCGTTTACACCTTGAGAATTATTATTAGCCCTAGAGAACACAAGTGAAACCTTATCAGAACCGCCAGCATTTATTAATGCACAAAGGTCCATCAACGCCCTAATCGCATTCTCAGCCGAAGGATCTTCCTCTATATCCTTACCACAGATAATATAACATTTTCCCGGTTTTGCTAACAATTCTGCAGCACTCTTTATCACCTCCACAGAAACATTTGTAAGAGTGGAGACCTTTCTTATACCCATATCAGATTTTTTTAACGATGAGTACCATTCTTTGAAATTCTCTGTTGAAGTTTCTACTTTTTTATAATTAACGAGTTTTCCATTAAGTATAAGAATGCTCAAGGTATTAATTAATTGCGTTTGTGTTCCTATACTATATTGCATGCGGATCTCTTTCTTGGCACTGTTGTTAAATTCAATATTTCTTGCATTCGCAACAATTAGTTTTGCATTATTTGCGAGTATTGCCTTTCTCGTCATGCTTCCTATTACCGGATGTGCTTCAGCTACGTCTGCACCCACAAAAAACAATGTGTCTGCCTTTTCTATCTCTTCCACTGACGCCGCTGCAATCCCATACTGAACAGATTCGTCAATCAATCGATTTAGCGAAGGCGACTTTATATTCGATATATTGTCTATATTATTGGTTCCTAATACCGTCCTGCAGAACTTCTGGAACAGATAATTATCCTCATTAGTACATTTCTCAGAGCCGATACCACCTATTGCTTTTCCTCCGTGCTCACTTGCGATTTCAGTGAATCTTTTTGATACGTGGTTAAGGGCTTCTTCCCATGTCACCGGACGCAAGACACCTGACTTTCTCATTAAGGGGGTTTTAACCCGTCTACTGGAATTAATAAACTCGTGTCCGAATTTTCCTTTCACGCACAGATTGCCTTCGTTTATTCCCAAGTCATCATCCGAGGTTATCCTCATTACCTCATTCTTCTTGGTGTTTACGACAACAGTACAGCCAACTGCACAGTAAGTACAAATCGTTGATGTCTTTTTTAATTCCCATGGCCTGGCCCTGAATTTAAGAGTTCTATCCTGCCACGAACCTGTGGGACACACTGATACACAACCACCACAAAAAGTGCAATCCAGTGGTTTATCAAAAGCAGTGCCAATAACTGTTTTAATGCCCCTGTTCTGATAATCTATTGCACCAACACCCTCGACTTCCTTACACACTTTAACACATCTACCACAGAGGATACACCTGTTTGTGTTATATTCCAGGAGGGGATTGTCACTCTTCATCGGTGCGCCCAATCTCACAGTCTTAAACCTACCAGCGGACAATTTAAGGTCATGCGTAATATCCTGTAATCCACACTCTCCGGACTTATCACATGTCGGGCAATCAAGAGGGTGGTGTGCCAGTAAATATTCCACGACAGATTTCGTGTATTTATCCACCTCAGAAGTTTTAGTTTTTACGGACATCCCCTCAGATACTGGCTGTGCACAGGAAAATCTGTGCCGAGTCCTACCCCGTTCAGTTACTTCAACCATACAGAGTCTGCACCCGCCATACTGAGTTAATTTTGGATGATAGCACAGCCCCGGGATATATATTCCGTTATTCTTTGCTGCCATAAATATATTAGTACCTTTAGTGGCAGTCACATTTTTACCATCAATTTTAAGATTTATATCACTCATTTTATTGCCATAAAATTACATTTCTCATAACACAGATTACACTCTATACATTTTTCCTTATCAATAAATGCAACTTCCTCTTTCGATCCGGATATTGCATCTACCGGACAGTTTCTGATGCAAAGCGTACACTTTGTACATTTATCAGGAATAACCGTGTATTTGTGAAGCGCAACACAAGTCGCCGTTGGACAATCCTTATCACGAATGTGCGCTATATATTCATCGCGGAAATACCTGAGAGTTGACACTACAGGGTTTGGTGCTGATTGTCCTAATCCGCAAAGAGACATTGTGTTAATTTCATCACTCATTTTCTCTAATACATCCATGTCTTCTTCTTTGCCTTCTCCCTGTGTAATCCTGATAAGGATCTCAAGCATAAGAGTGGTGCCAACTCTGCAAGGGGGACACTTTCCACAAGACTCTTTTGCGCAGAAATCCAGAAAAAATCTTGCCATATCAACCATGCATGTGGTTTCATCTACCACAACAAGGCTCCCTGACCCCATCATAGCTCCAGCTTCCAGCAATGATTCAAAGTCTATGGGTTTATCAAGATATGATTCCGGCAAACAACCTCCTGAAGGCCCTCCAATCTGTACGGCCTTGAATTTTTTTTTCTTCGGAATACCGCCGCCAATATCAAAGACAATCTCTCTTATGGTTATGCCCATCGGAACCTCAATCAGTCCGGTATTTTTAACATTTCCTGTAAGCGCAAATATCTTTGTACCCTTACTCTTTGTAGTACCGATCTTTGAGTACCATTTTGCACCTCTATTAATAATAACAGGAACATTAGCAAATGTTTCAACATTGTTCAAACAGGTTGGCTTGTCCCATAAACCAGCTTCCACTGATTGCGGCGGCCTGGTTCTGGGCATACCGCGTTTACCCTCGATAGAAAACTGAAGCGCGGTCGATTCACCACATACAAAAGCACCAGCACCCTCTTTTATAACAATATCAAGGCTATACCCACTTCTTAAAATATTCTCACCCAAAAACCCCCGTTCCTTCGCCTGCTTAATTGCAATGTGTAATCGTTCGACAGCAAGTGGGTACTCCGCACGTACATATATATATCCTTTAGTAGCGCCTATTGCATACCCCCCGATAACTATGCCTTCCAGCAGTGCGTGAGGATCTCCCTCCATAATACTTCTGTCCATAAATGCCCCAGGATCGCCTTCATCTCCATTACATATAATAAACTTTTCATCAGCATCTTGCCTAGCACATGAATCCCATTTCCAGCCAGTCTCAAAGCCGCCACCGCCACGACCTCTGAGCCCGGCTTTGCTTACCTCGCTTATCACTTCTTTGGCAGTCATCTTTTTCAGCACTTTACCAAGTGCCTTGTATCCACCTTTTATAACATATTCATCTATGCTCTCAGGATCTATTGCCCCACAGTTACCAAGGATTAGTCTTTGCTGAGTCTCATGAAATTTATGATAACTATCCTTTGCCAACCACTTTTTCACAGGTGTATTATTCACAAGGTGTTCTTCCACAATTTGAGGCACCATATCAGCAGTAACTCTCTCGTAAGTAAGAGCCTGCCTGCCCGGCACAGTCACATCAACAAGCACGTCTCTGGCACACAAGCCCCTACAACCTGTTTTTGCAGTCTTGCAAACACGTTTCCCTATGGCCGTATCCAGTTTTTTGCTTTTAATTACTTTCTGAAACTTTTCAAAAACTTTATCGCCCCCTGCAGCTATTCCACCTGTTCCAAGACAAACAGAAATTACTGATCCTTTACCATAACCATTACCACTGCTTTTGGCTTTTGTTTTAGTTTTTTTAGTTTTCGTTCCGCTAACCATTCTATCTTTCCGAAAATTAATATATCTTTAACATCTTTTACGCCAAAGACTTTGCGTACCCATCCAGAACATCTCCAAGTTTATCAGGAGACAGGGTACCATGCACATCCTTGTTAACAACAACAACCGGGGCTATTCCACATGCACCAAGGCAAGCCACTTCTTCAAAGGTAAACATCAAGTCCTTAGTAGTTTCATTAGCGTTTATCTTAAGCCTATCTATAACCTTGGCAGAAAGGCCCTTGGCCTTCTTGACATGACATGCCGTTCCGGTACATACCTTAATTATATGTTTCCCGCGCGGTTTTAAATGAAATTGGGCAAAAAATGAGGCAACTCCCATAACCTCACTAAGGCTCATATTCAATCTTTCTGATACAAGATTAATGACAGGCTCTTGTAAATAGCCATATTCGTTTTGGATATTTTGTAAAACAGGAATTAAGCACCCATCTTCACCTCTGTACTTATCCAGTATTTTTTCCGCCAAAGACAAATTTACGGTTTCGCCTTGCGCAGATTTTTTTTTTGCTTTACCCATTATTTCAATCTCTAAAATATTTAACGGTCAATTTCGCCTAAGACAATATCCAGGCTTCCAATTACGGCAACTACATCAGCAATCAAATGGCCTTCAACCATTTTTTGAAGTCCCTCTAAATTAACAAAAGATGGCGGCCTGATTTTTACCCTGTAAGGATTCTTTGTTCCATCACTGACTATGTAAAAACCCAATTCACCCTTGGGGGCTTCAACACAAGCATATACTTCACCAACAGGAGGACAAATACCTCCAGTTACTACCTTGAAATGATGTATCAGTGCTTCCATACTTTTTTTGAGATTTTCTTTCTGAGGCAAAGTAACATCAGGAAGTTCTGCAATAAATTTACCTTTGGGTATAGTATCCATAGCCTGACGCACAATTTCATTACTCTGGCGCATTTCTTCTAATCTTACAATATAACGGTCGTACACGTCACCGTTCTGGCCTACAGGTACTATAAAATCCATTTCATCATATGATGAATATGGCTCAGATTTTCTTACGTCCCACTTTACTCCAGAACCCCTGATACTAGGACCGCTTAATCCATAATTTATTGCATCTTCAGCAGAAATTACTCCAACATTTTTTGTCCTCATTAACCATATCTTGTTTTTAGTCAGGAGGGTTTCATAATCCCTTAATCTGGCAGGAAAATCATTAACAAATTCTCTAACCTTTTCAACAAAACCGTCAGGCAAATCTCTGGCAACACCACCTATCCTGAAGTATGAAAGGTTCATTCGCGCACCGGCTGCCATTTCGAAAATGTTATTAATCGTCTCCCTCTCCCGAAAACAATAAAAAAAGACAGTCATTGCGCCTATATCAAGGGCTTGAGTTGCAAGCCATAAAAGGTGTGACTGTATTCTTGTGAGTTCACACAAAATCATCCTTATATACTGTGATCTTTTGGGTGCTTCTATATTCAACAATTTCTCTACGGCCTGGACATAGCCCAGATTATTAGACAAAGGTGCCAGATAATCCAGACGGTCTGTAAGGGTGATAAACTGATGGTATGTTTTATATTCAGCAAGTTTCTCCACGCCACGGTGAAGAAACCCGATATGAGGCGTAGCTTTAACTACAGTTTCTCCGTCCAGTTCCAGAATGAGCCTCAAAACACCGTGCGTACTCGGATGCTGAGGACCCATATTGATTGACATAACCTGTTGCGTTGCTGCTTCCGTCATTCTTTCCCTTTTCTATAAACTTCCCTGAGAGAATCTGGTTGCCTGCCTTTCAGAGGATAATCTTTTCTCAAAGGATAGCCTTCAAAACCCTCCGGTGTTAATATCCTTTTTAAATTTGGATGACCCTCAAAGATTATACCAAACATATCGTACGCTTCTCTTTCGTGCCAGTCCGCTGTCTTCCAAACATTTGTAACTGTATCAATAATCGGATTTGAAGCGGGTATCTCCACCTTAAGTCTTACCCTGTGATTCTTCTTTAAAGAATAGAGGTGATAAACCACTTCGAAGGTATTACTGCTGCCAAGACGTGATTTGTCTACACCACATAAATCTGACAGATAATCAAAATTTGATGCTTTATCACCACAGAGAAACTTAGCAACTCTTTCAATATAGTCCTTATCTATCGATATCGTTAATTCACCTCTGAATGTTTTCACTTTTGTTACAGCATTCGGGAACTTCTTTTTTAGTTTTTTTCCTATTGCACTCACGTCAGCCATAGCTATTTCATTACCTTTAATTTATGTATCTGAATCTTAAAATATTGCCTAAAAAATATGTATAGGCAATTCATGAATCGTACCTGCTCAGTCATCCAAGACGGATTCTTTATCTATTTTCTTCTGTATTTCCATTACTGCGTGAATCAGCGCTTCCGGTCGTGGAGGGCATCCTGGTAAATAGATATCAACCGGTATAATTTCTCCCACACCTTGCACAGTAGCATATGTATCAAAAATGCCTCCGGAAGATGCGCATGAACCCATTGCAATTACCCATTTCGGTTCGGGCATTTGATCGTATATCTTCCTTGTCACAGCAGCCATTTTGTAAGTAACGGTACCGGCAACAATCATCAAGTCAGACTGGCGCGGCGAAAACCTGAAGACTTCAGCCCCAAATCTTGCCAAATCGTACCTGGCAGCTACGGTTGACATCATTTCAATAGCGCAGCATGCCAGACCAAAAGGCATTGGCCAAAGCGCATTCTTTCTTGACCAGTTTACTACCTTATCAAGCGATGTCGTAAGTATGTTATCACCAAAAGCCGTCTCTATTCCCATTCAAAACCACCTCTTTTCCAGATATATACATAACCAACAAGTAAAATGATTATGAATATTGCCATTTCAATTAAGCCAAATAATGCCAAAGATTTATACGCTACCGCCCAAGGATACAGAAACACTACCTCAATATCAAATATAACAAACATCATTGCAATGATATAAAATTTTACAGAAAATCTCTCTCTGGCAGAACCTATCGGTTCTACACCACACTCGTACGGGGAAAGCTTTTCTGCGGTTGGTTTATGGCGTCCTATGAGGGCAGAAATTATGATGTTAGATATGGCAAAACCCATTACTACTAGAAGCAGAATCAGGATTGGAAGGTAACTTATTAACATTTAATATATATGAATTTTTGGCTGTTATTATTGTATACAACTAACTTCACTCAAAGTCGTGGATTATTATCGAAAACAGCAAATTAGTCAACAAAAAATAATTTTTTTATGTTGCCATAAATAGTAAAGATGTGGAGACAATTTTCCCTGTAATCATAACAGTTTAGACATTCTCAGCAATGAATTTCAGCATTCTGAAGCTGTCTTTTTGAACACTTCCAGTGCATAATCAACATCCGATCTATTCAAATCCTTATGCGTGACCATTCTGCCAAAGTTTTTCTCAAGATAGACCACATAAACTCCTTTTTTGCCGACATTTTCCACAAATTCCCTACAACTCAGGTTTGGCAATTCATATCTAAAACAGACAATGTTCGTTTGCACTGTTTTCAGTTTGATACTAAAACCTTCTATTTCCACCAAGCCATTGGCAAGATATCTTGCATTGTCATGGTCTTCCGCCAATCTATCAGTCATTTCCTCTAACGAAACTATACCGCAAGATGCCAGAATTCCTGTCTGCCTCATGCTACCACCCAGCATTTTTCTCCTGCGTCGTGCTTCTTTTATAAATTCCTTTGTACCTGCAATGATAGAACCGACGGGAGACGCCAACCCCTTCGAAAGGCAAAACATAATCGAATCACAATCCCTGGTCAACTCGGCAACATCCACGCCCTGAAAGATTGCAGAATTAAATATTCTCGCACCATCTAAATGTAGCCGTAAACCGTATCGCTTAGCAATCTTATAAATCTTGGCAGTTTCTTCAGGCGTTACAACCGTACCACCTGCCAGGTTATTGGTATTTTCCAATACTATGAGTGAAGTCCTGGGGAATCGTACATCGTCCAGATTAATGAGTGACTCAAGCTCTTCTAAATTTAAATGGCCTGTTTCATCAGCATCCAATGGACATATTGTTGTTCCTGTTAACGCAGATGTATTCCCGGCTACCATTGTATTTATATGCGCTTTCCTGTCGCATATCAAACCATCACCGGGCTTTGTGTGTACCATTATTGCGATAAGGTTTCCCATGATACCACTGGGAACAAACAGGGCATCTTCCTTTCCCAATCTCTCGGCAGCCATTTCTTCCAACCTGTTGGTAGTAGGATCTTCACCAAAACCATCATCTCCTACTTCAGCATCTTTCATGACCTGCCGCATCTTTGAAGTAGGCATGGTAACTGTATCACTTCGCAAATCCACAATACGCATTATTCCTCTTTTTCGCCCTCTCCAAAACGCTGATCAGCTTCATTCTTTTCTTCGCCAGATTGCCAGCTGGCCTCTGATTCAACTTCTCCGGAATGTTGATCAATTTCATCTTCATCATTGTCATCTTGTTGATCAACCTCTTTGCTTTCCTCATCAAAATGACGGCTGGTTTCTGCTTCGTCTTCCTCGTAATACCGCGCAACCTCTTTTTCACCTTCAACAACTTCTCTGGCCAAATCCATATAATCCTGTGTGCCACGACTATCAGGGGCATACCGCGTAATTGGCAGGCTGGAAATAGGACATTCTGCGAGTTGCGTACTCTCCCTTATAATAGATTTAAATAACTTATCGTGAAACTTTTCCTTAATCTTTTCCACTACCTTATTGCTTAAATTTGTCCTTACATCAAACATGCACGCAATTATACCCGTAACTTCAAGTGAAGAGTTCAGTGTATCCTTAACCAGATTCACTGTATTGAGCAATGTAACCAGGCCATTCAGGGCCAGTACCTTTGTTTCCAGAGGTATAATAACTTCCCTTACCGCTGACAATGCGTTAACGGTAAGCAGCCCAAGTGAAGGGGGACAATCCAGAATAATGTAATCAAATTTATTTATTAAAGGAGATATGCTTTTCTTAAGTATGGTATCGTTCTCCAATTTGTTTGCCAATGTTCTTTCTATTGCAGCCAGAGTCACATTAGACGGAACAACCCACATATTTTCTATACTTGTTTCATGTAAGATTTCTTTTATAGGTAAATTATCATGAAACACATTAAACATGGATTTATGCAACTCGTTAATATCTACGCCCATCCATGAGCTTGAATTGCCCTGAGGGTCGATATCTATTAAAACCACTTTCTTACCCAGGTCTGCCAGACAAGCCCCAAGGTTTACGGCTGTAGTAGTTTTACCAACACCACCTTTTTGATTTATTAATGCTATAGTCCGCACCTAAACCCCTTTTACTGTTTTATGTATCATGAAATGATCCTATTATGAATTGGTAACGCAAAACATTGGGAGCAAGTAAACACTCTAAAAAAGATAAATATGTGAGGTATCAATTTTCTAATCTCTGGAAATGCTCTTCGTCATTCTCACTTCAACTCAACAAAGAATTCATGGAGAACCTTGCGGACATGCCAAATTACACTCCTGAATGATTCCAGAATATCAAGGTAAACAGGAGCTGACTTTGGCGTACACACACCGGCAATGAGCCTGTCTTCGTGAAAGATGGCATATTCGTCTGCAAGTTCACATAATCTCTTTCCATTCCCATCCAAATTTTTAGCCAGATCGCCATTGCTTGTGCGGATACAGTCACCCACAGAATTCAACAGTACCAGTGTTTCATCAAATAATTTATATGACTCCTTTACAGATTTATCCGAAAACAAAATGCCTTCTCTTATCTTTCTCTTTGTAGCATTAAAAAGCTTATTCAATCCTTTTCCCATCCTGTCAAAATGTTCTGGAACCGGGATAAAATGTTTAATATCCTCATTAGATCTTTCTCTAAGAATGGATTTAAGTAGACCCTCAGAATCTTTATAAAGCTTTTCTTCAATCTCTTCTACTTTTCCTATAGAACTCAAATCATGTTTCCTGAATCCCTCATAAATCATTTCAAACATCTCTTTTGTATGGTTAAGCACTACTAATGTATTATTCTTTATTTCATCGTGACTAACCATTCCAGCCCCCTTCCCTTTTTCATTAAGATTTTTTTGATTTATCCGGCTTGATATTTATGATCACAATCACTTGACAATTAAGCATATAACTTGTGAAAAAACAATATATATTCCTAGCCATTATTTTCCAATACGGCTATGTAAGGCAGGTTTCTGTATTTATTGTCAAAATCAAGGCCGTAACCAACGACAAACTTGTTCTCAATCTCAAAACAGCAATAATCCGGTACTATTTCTGTTTCCCTCCGTGCCTCTTTGCTAAGGAGCACACATACTTGTATCGACATGGGATTATGCCCCTTAATCACCTGTACAATCCTGGAAAGAGTTTTACCGGTATCCAGTATGTCATCCACAATCAGGACATGCTCATCCTTTATATTCAAACTGATATTATTGATTATATCTGTCTCTGCCTTTGAAACGGTCGAAGTCCCGATATAAGTATTAGCCCTGACAGTATCCATCTTGACAGGAAAAGGAATGTGTCGGATCAGGTCTGAAAGGAATATGAGACTGCCGTTAAGTACACCAATTATGGTCAACCCTTTATGCTCGTATTCTGCGGTAAGCCTTTGTGCCAGCTCGCTGACTTTATGCTTAATTTCGGCTTCAGTGATTAAGACTTTTCCAATACCATTATTCATAGCATTTTCCGTAGAGGTAGCCTTCGGACCTGCCCCCTACTCCGGCTTTTCTTCTTTTGCAAGACTTAGATTGGCCTTCAATGTTTTTGTGTAGTGATGATCATCGCCAAACCTCACCTGCTAATTCAGTAACGTCTTTGCGCAGTTGCTCGCGTAATACTATTTGTTCATCTGTCAATGGAGGTACGTGGCCATGATATGATTTACCTGGAATGCGAAACATAAAGAATAAAAAGGAGGAAACAATAATAATAAATAAAGCAGCTGATATCACTACCTTTCTTGAAAACATTCGACCCATCACTGATCAAGGTTTGACCGGGAAGCTTCATGGCAATTTCGTTTTTGCGAGAATTGCCATAATTCACCATGTAACGATTACAAGGTATTTCTGATGCCAGAAATTCTTAGAATCCTTAATAT
>Ga0187827_10002939_pt1 | contig 22689 bp, 12 predicted proteins | sample ETNtaG_39_FD_167969 | JGI IMG/M metagenome (GOLD analysis project Ga0187827, IMG submission 167969) | Marine microbial and viral communities from oxygen minimum zone, Eastern Pacific Ocean - ETNP2014_SV_150_PacBio MetaG (Illumina Assembly) | ecosystem: Environmental > Aquatic > Marine > Hypoxic... | reverse complement strand
GAAGGGCATCCTATGCAGTTTGCCTTCTTTGCATTGCGGGCAGAGGGTGATGTCTTCGCCGGTCATGATGGTCAGCCACTGTTCGGGCGTTTTAGGTTCTGGCTTCTCGATCTCAGGGAAGTATCCAAGTGCCAGCATGGCCTGCCGCAGGAGCCGCTTTTTGTTACGGTTGGCGCTTTCCTCCAGCGGGTCGCTTGGACGTCACTTCCCCGCCTTCAAGGTAATATGCAAAACTACGACTGCCGGAAGCCCTTTACAGGTCGCTCGCTTTTTACACTTGCTCCCCGATATCGATGCTGCAGACCCCGTTTTTGTGTTCCCTTGCGGGCTCGCAACCAAGGCAGGTCTGTTGCCGGCTGGCTGCGCCGGGACTTTTCTGGTTTTCCCAGGTTGGTGTCCTGAAACCGCAAATACTAATTCAGCTCGGAGACAACCGGCTCTCCCGAGTTCCCGAGTCACCCCTTCGAACGCATGCCCCGCTCTCGGACCACGGTGGTGTCCTGTTGGCTAGCCGGTGCTGTGATGCGCCACACGTCTTACTCACAGCGATATCGCCTTCAGGACCTACTGCCTTCCAGTTCGCTCAAACTGTCGGCTTTGGCCCGGACGCTTCGTGCCCGGGTTATCCTTACGGTCCACGACTATACAAATTTCGGGGCTCAATCACGCGGCCTGCGTTCTCGCTAGCCCGGCTTCATACCCAATAATCCGTTTAGGGAAGCTCCTTCCGGTGTGTCCGCCCTTTCGAGCTGCGTGGCAAATGGAAGCCATCCCGTGCGGGACTGAATATGCGGGTTCACTACTGACCTGCTGGCTGAGCTTTGGTCAGATGGGATTTGTGGCTCCTTTCATTGAAGAAGTTCGCACCCACTGGGTGACGTCAGTCAATTTCACGGGCTACAAGCCCGTTTCCGAGACTTCGGATTTATCTCGGCACAAGAGCGATTTGTTAGCGACTCGGTACTAAAGTGTAGGATCTGACAAGCAATATCTTGAGTTTCTTAAGTGCTAATCCACCTATTCTGCCGAGAATAAAAGGGATGGCGCCCTATATCTCTTCATTCGCTTAATTACAGCTATAATCCTATGGCATCTGGTTCGCATCATTTTGTTGTATGGTGGCTTTTCAAAAACCTTGGGCATTGTTTCTTTCGCTTTATTGTATGCCCACAGATACCTGAGGGTCGCTGAACTGCTCTTAGTATTTCGCTTAATCAGCTCGGACTCTTCCATACTAAAATTCCACGCCGGAATGTTTTCAGGGGCCAAGGCCTCAGCAATCAGAACTTTCAGGCACACATTGTAAATCGCCAGCAATACGACCACCGAGGCACAGATCCCTGGCTCCCTTGTTCTGTAGTTCTCAACAAAATGATTCTGAAATCTCTGGGCTGTCCGAGCAGGGAGCGGGGCCATTGAAGGCAAGAGCTTTAAAACGGGAAAATGGCTCTCCAGGGGGGGCTTATCATAGAAAGGCCTGACTTGTTTCTCGGCCACGCATCCCTCTTCAGCAAGACTCTTGAGAAGGACAGGGTATCCAGCTCCTTGCCACTCATTCGCGGCTTCGAGCTTAGATAGCCACGCGTGCGTTTCTTTCGGGGAGTCAAGCGCATTGAGCGCCTTATTGGTCAAGATTTCAACAATGATTTGGTCAAGAATAAACGCCACAACAAAGGCGGAATAACCCTTAGTATTTGCGACCTCTTTCTTAAAACTAATCATCCCGGAGACAACGGCACGGCACTGATCGTCCGGCAATGACAAGCACTGAGTCCTCACGCTCAATGCGGAATCAATGATCGACTGTCCAACCGCTCGTGCATCGACTAATTGAACGGTGATCTCTTTCGCAACTGTCTTATTCTGTCTTAAAGTCTGGATGTACTCACTGGAGTATATTGACGGCAATAGCCCATTGACGAGCTCTGGCCTGCTGTCGACCATAGAAAAAAGTCTGAATTTATCACTTTCAGCAAGGAGGCCAAAGGCACGGTCAATATCACCAATGTGTTCTGAGCAGCAATTTGATACATAGATGACCGCTATGACACCGCCCCAATGAGTCGTCATTCGGTTGATCATTTTCTGATCGGTAACGATAAGGATCACTTGTTTTCAACGAGCGTAGCTCGTTGAAAATCCAGTGCATCCATTTGTTCTGCTTCCATTTCTCCCTACAGTCTCATTCTCACTGAGGGTATCCGTTTTCCATACATATTCCCCTCAAACTCCTCAAACACTTCAAATCCAAGACTCGTATACAAAGTCATCGCAACTTGATTGCTCTTGGCCAAATTCAGCCTTAGCGGACCTTTCCAGGTGCGTATTAGATCTTTAAGCAATCTTCTTCCAATTCCTTTTCTTCTATGGTCAGGATGAACAAAAAGCCAAGAGACTACGTTTCCTTTCCGTCCAATAAAGCCAAGGATATTTACTTCCTCCTCATAAACCATTATTTCTGATTCATTGAAATAGGGAAGCATCTGATCATCTTTGGAAAGAGGGGTAATGGTGTCAGCATCAACGATATTCTTCAATTCATCAGGTTTCGACAAATCGTAGATCTCTCTAACCTGTTCCCAGTCAGTATCTACGTATGCTCGAATCATCTCCATCCTCTCATGAAACAGAACGACCAAGATCACCGGGCGGACCAACAGGAGTGACTTCCATCGTAATCGTTCACTTAATCCTCTGGCAGCAGGGAGATTAAGTGAACAATTACAATAAAGATCAAGAGCCCTGGACTTCATCCTCGGTTGCGGCCGAAGGCTGCCGTAGGAATGAGAGCGCGCCTGTCAACGCTGGGCTGGAGTTGTCTGATGCCGCACATGGCATTTGCGAAGGTACATCCAGTTCGAATCAACCGCCGGGCATATCCTTCCGGGGCGTCTCCTTCAGCAACTTGTGTAAAGGCTCGAAGGTTTTGAGGATAGCCAGGTAATCCGGATCGGCTTTGGATTTGAAGACAGGCTGGCCGCAGGCTTCCGTTCCGCCTCCGGCTTTGGCGAGCGGGGCAAGCAGGAAATTGTTCAGATGCGGATTAGTGATGCGCAGCCAGGCCTGGCGGGGGATTCGGGCGCTGCCTTTTCCGCCGGGCTTATGACAGGAAACACACCGCTTGCCGGCGACCTTTCGGAGCGTTGCTTCGAGGGCCGGGGGGGTCATCTGGCGGCAGCCTTTGCGATTGTAGTGATTGGAATGGGACGTTCCGTAGTATGGAACGTTCAAGTCGATCCACGCCATGATGCGCCGCCGGCCGAGGTCGTCCATCTTGAATCGGGCCTTGCCATCTTCGTCCGGATGGCCGGTGAGAATAATGTCAGCGAGTTTGCTGGCGGGAGAGCCCCAGGCTTTGGGGGTGACCTGAAGGATGTTGGCTTCGTGGCCGTTGAAGGTGGGAATCCACTTTGTGTATGGATTGGCGCCGGGCCGGCCTTCGCGGGCGAGTTTCTCGTAGGACACGTTGAAGAAGTCTGTCCTGTCTCCGGCCAGGTCGATGCCTTTGGGCGCGTTTGTGGCGTTGTGGCATTCAACGCAATAACGGTCGAGGACCGGCTGGACGATGCGGGAGTAGCTGAAACCGGTCAGGCCCCATTCGGGCGGCTCGAGATCTTGCGGTGAGCGCATGGTGGCCAGGGGCCGTCCGGCCATGCGGGCCGTCTTGCTGCGCGACTCATGGCAGCCAACGCACCCGCGCACTTCGCCGGGCATGAAATGGGTAAAGCTTCGCATCCTCTGAACTGCCCGGCCTTCCGCATCGAGAGCCATGAAATAAATCGGGATACCCGCAGGAACTTTGAAGTTGGCGGAGCCGTCATCTTCGACGTCTGCATAGCCCCAGACCTTCTTGGGCGCATAAGTGGCCCCGCAGGAGACGACCGGGAACTGAAATCCGAATGCCCGGTATCGATTGCTGGCAAACTTGCTCTTCTCGATCTCCTGAACCACGCAGAGCTGCTTGACCTCCCCTCGCTTTACGTAGGGCTCCAATCCGTTGTAGACGTCCTGTACGAATACGGTGGCCCGGTCCTCTTTGCTTTCGGGCAGGCGGCTCGGTTGCTGCGGGGGCCTCTGCCGTTTGCGGATCGGCTGGACGTTGTAGAAGCCCATCCCGCCTGCCGGACGAATCAGCACGCATTGCTTTGTGCCATCGTAGTCGCGCAGGAGAATGGTGCCTCTGCGTGAGGCAAGGAAATGCTGCGCATCGAGGGGATAGGGGCTCTCGAAAGGGCCCCGAATATGGTTGCCGCTGCCACGGCCGACCTGGCCGATGTTCACTTCCGGTGTCAGATTGCGGATGGATGCCTGGGCATTGACGCCGTGCGAAGGATCGATGATGCCGATGGCGCCGCGGCAGGGGCCGTTGTGAGCGGTCATGGTGCAGAGGACTTTCGTCGTCCCGGGGATCGGCCGCGGCTCGATAAACGTGGCCGGGCTCAGGACCCGGTTGCCGTAAAAGACCGACAGCTCCGATCCGTCAGGATTGATCGTCCAGAGACTCTGGATGGGGATGGCCGGGCGATCCACATATTCCCATCGTCCGTAAATGAGGGAGCCGTCATTCATCACGCAGGGGGTGAAGTCGTTGAGGTAGTTTGCCGAGAGCCGGCGGATGTTTTTACCACCGCGGTCCATCCGGTAGAGCACTCCCACCGTCGATGTGTGGCAGTAGGCGTAGGCCGGCTTGCGATCGGAGAGGAAGGCGATGCCGCCGTCGGGAAGCCAGCAGGCATTGTAGTTGTGGCAGGCGTCTTCCGTGATCTGTTCGAGGCCGGAACCATCGACGTTGATTCGATAGAGTTGATACGTGTCTTTTCGGTTCTTTCGCCAACTGAAAAGAATCTGGCTGCCGTCATAGGAAACGTCGCAATCGAGCAATTGGCCATCGGGCGATGCAACAAGCTCCTTCAGCTCACCATCCTTCTCGTCCGGGGTGAAATGGTAAAGCCCCCCGCCGGTTCTGAAGCCCTCGTTATGATAGGAATAGACGTGGGACGGATTGAGCTCCCGCCGTTGGATGAGGACCAGGGACTTGAAGCCGAGACGCCCTGCGAGCAGGTCTGCCCGAAGCTGTTGGGATTTTGGCGACTCCTCGAACTTTGCATCCCTCTCCGCATAAACGACCGGACCGGCATGGGCCTTAGGCGCACTGAATTTCCCCAACGCTTTCTCGGGCGGGCTGGCGGAAAAGACCATGACTTCCGACGCGCCGGGATTGTATCCGCCATAAGAGCTGGTGAACTTCAGACGAAGCGCAAGGACAGTCGCGGCCTTGGGAAGAGAAATCCTCTGCGGCCCGTGCCCTGCCTTCAACCGCCCCTTCACGGCCGCAGTATCTGCCCCATCAAGGTAGACCTCGTAATCTTTCCAGCACTCATTAAAGAACCATGCGGTCCGGCCGTAATAGATAATCTCCCGGACAACTACCGGCTCTTCCCACTCGAAATTCAGCCACGCTCCCTTCCGATGTGTGTTGCCTTTCACGCACCAGGCGCGCCCCACGTCCCGCTTTCTCTGTGCGGCAGGTATGTGTCCGTCGGCAACAAACTGAGCCTTGTATCCGCCGCTGTACTCGGACTCCGCAGTGATGCTCGCGCTGGTGGCGAGGTTCTCTGACTTGAAAGGCCCTTCAGCTCTGCCGGCATGAATACCGACGAGAATCAGGAAACCGGCCAACCGAAGCTGAGACAACTTGAGATTCATATTCTGCTGAAGCGAGTGCCGGATGTTAACCCGGACAGAAACGGCTTGCCATGACTACGCCGGGAGCAGGGATGACGCAAACGGCTCCTGGTCGCAGAGGTGAGGAACCGCGATCTTCGCGTGGATGTGATCTTTGGAAAGACTTCTCTCTGTTCGCAATATCCCTCAACCGGCGCCGGCCCTCGGCCGCAACCAAATCGTGGCACGGCCGTCTCGGCCGTGAATCACGGGCGGGACGCCCGTGCCACAATGAGCTATCCGCCACGCGAAGATAGTAATAGCCTTGAACTTTAATTCGCTTGCCCCTTTAAGGATGCCCGACGGCTGTCGTGCATCGCGATGCGGTCGTCGGGGACGCCGTCGTTGAGTATGGTTGTGGTGATCCTCTGGCGGCCTTGGCATTCCCTGCTTGTGTCTAAAAGCGAGAATTATCAAATGGACCTCATTCTTCGGAATGGAACACTTGTGGACGGTACCGGAGGCGAGCCGTTCCCCGCAGACATAGCCATCAGGGACGGCCGCATTGCTGATGTAGGAACCGTTGAGGCATCAGAAAACACGTCAACTCTTGATGTTGAGGGGCTGGTGGTAACTCCCGGGTTCATTGACGTTCACAGTCACTCCGATTTCACGCTGGTGGTTGATCCTCGTGCCGTCAGCTCAGTGACTCAGGGAGTAACCCTCGAAATCGTCGGCAACTGCGGACACGGCTGCGCCCCCATTAGTGACGCGGAGCTTGCGAGGACAAATATCTACGGCTGCTCGACAGAGCATGATATCGGGTGGCGAACGATGGCAGAGTACCTGGATCGAATTGAGGAAGGAAGCCCGGCAGTCAATGTGGTTTCGCTGGTGCCTAACGGCAACTTGCGTCTGGCTGTCGCGGGAATGGTGGATCGTCCTTCCACCACCGATGAGCTGAAGGAGATGAAGAAGCTGCTGGCACAATCATTGGAGGAAGGTGCGTTCGGCTTCTCCACCGGCCTGGAATACGGCCCGGAAAGGGCTTGCTCCGAAGAGGAGGTCATCGAGCTGTGTCGAGTTGCGGCCGAGGCCGGTGGTTTCTATGCCACGCACACTCGCAACCGCTCAGGCGAGGCCAGAGAGACGATTGAAGAAGCCATTCGAGCCGGCCGATCTGCCGATATCCCTTTGCAGATTTCGCACATCTCGGTGGTCGCCCGCCTGGCGGAGTCAGGTCGCTGGGCCGTGGAGCAGGCCATCGACCAGGTTGACCGCGCCAGGAAGGAAGGTCTGGACGTTGCCTTCGACATGCATACTCGCCTTTTCGGGACGACGCACCTCAGCGCAGCTCTGCCCCCATGGGCACTAGAGGGTGATAAAGCTGAAATCGCAGCGCGGCTCAAGTCCTCTGAAGAACGCGAGAGAATGAAGGACTATCAGAGCATCATTACCGCCCTGGCACGCGATGATTGGAGCCGAATCGTCATCTTTGAAAGCAAGGCTCTGCCGGAGCTGTCTCGCAAAAGCATTGCTGAGGTCAGTGAATCCACCGGACGCGATCCGCTGGACGCGATTTACGATGCCCTGCTTTCCGAGATCGATGACCTTCACTCGCTCATGGTCATCGCCTATGCCTACAACCAGGAAGACAATCGGATCGCGTTCGAACATCCCTGCTGCATGGTCGGCTCCGACGCGACCGCGCTGGCAACCGACGGCCCCCTCTGCCACCAGTCCTTTCACGGCGCCTTCACCTGGGCCTCATGGTACTTTCGCCATTTCGTGCGAGACACGAAGACCCTGACTCTTGAGGAAGCGGTCCGTAGGTTGACTTCCCTTCCGGCCGAGCGAGCAGGCCTCACCGACCGCGGTGTAATCCGTCCGGGAGCCTGCGCCGACCTGGCTGTCTTCGACCCGGCCGTCTTCGAGGAAAGAGGCACCACCTTCGAGCCAAACCAGACCGCGACAGGCATGACCCACGTCATCGTCAACGGCGTCGTAACTCTCGAAGACGGCGTGATGACAGGTGAGAGGGGCGGCCAGGTCTTGAGGAAGGTCTGAGATTGCCAGGCATCTATGTCTTAAGGCGGCCTTTCGGTCGCAACCCCAGAAAGGACCGCGGATATCAGAATGGGCCCTTCGGGCAACAGACCAGCGTAGCCACAGGCTGCCAGCCTGTAGGCTCATTTGATTCATTTCGGCTCACAGGCTGGCAGCCTGTGGCCACACGTCGCGGCCAACCAAATCGAAAAAGTTCCTTTAGGTTTGAGCGCCCTTAGCGCCCATGATCTTTCTCTCTTCATTCACTCTCTTTCCAGCATCACCACCAATTCTGCCTGCCTTCCTGAGGCCACGTCCCGCGCCTCAAAGCGCCACCTGCCTTGAGGGTCGTTGAGGGCGAAGGGAACCTTGGCGGCGCCCTTGCCTGCGGGGCAGGGGATGTTGACGGAGTATTGGCGGTGGGCGCGGTCCGAGCCAGGAGCGAACACGTTCAGGCGAACGACATGAAACTCCGCTTTGCCCGGTTCGGTTCCGATGTTCACATTCACCGGGAGCGTGTCTCCCGGCCGGGCCGAAGTGTCGGCCTCGATCGAAACGGCTGTGACTTCATAGGGCAGCAACGAAAACACTTGCGGGCGGCCGCGGGAGAGAGTCGCGTCCCAGGAGCGCATCTTTCCTTTGCCCACTCTTGCTCCCGCCCGCAGATTGTAGATGACCGCCGGGCGGGGAATTTCGACTCGGACTTTCTGTTCCGGCAAGGAACGGATGTTCAAATCCTGTTGCAGCGCGAGGTACTGAAGGCCGCCATCCTTGAACAGCACCTGCTCGATGCATAGAGGGCGTCCGCCTTTCGGGCGATTCAATTCGCAGAACGGCGAGAGCCCGGCGCTCCTCAGAATGGACGAAAGAATCTCGTGATACGGTTTGGGGCCTTCGCCGGCACGAAGGGGGAACAGTTCCTGGACGAGAAAGTTCAGGGTCACGGCACGACCTTTTCCCACGGTATTCACGACCAGCACAGGCGATTGATTCGCCATCGCCAGGGCATGCCCGGTCGTCACCTTGATGTCTGGCTCGAGCACTACCAGCGGGATTTCTTCCACGCGCAAAGGCATCGTTTGGGATGTGCCGGTGAGATTGCCTTCGACCGTAGTGGTTATCTTGGCCGGCCTCTGCTTGAGCGCGTTCAGCCCCGCCTGGGATTGGATGCCGAGCAGATCGTCCATGGGCCGTTTCGTTCGGATGAGACCATCACCGGTGAGCAGGCCGGCCCGGCCGTCCACTGCGAGCGTGCCTCCCTTTTCGACGAAACGGCGCAGCGTTGCGACCTGCCGATCCGACAGCGCGCCAGGCAAAGTCAGAAAGAGGATGCGGTATTCGTCATTGGAGAGCTTGCCGCCTTCGAGATCGCGATAAGAAACGTGACGGTATTGGTAGCCGAGGTCTTTGAGGGCCTTGAGGAGCGCCTTGTGCTCCTTCCAGTAATTGCCATTGGCAGAAAACTCGGCATCCGGGGCGAGTTTTTTCATGATCGCGGAGACGAACAGATCCGGCTGAGAATAAAGGACACCGATGCCCGAGTGCTCTCGTTCGGCGTGAAGGAGCAGCCTGCCCGGGCCGGCGGTGATTTCGCCGGCCGATTGAAAGAACCACTTTCCGAAGTTGCTCTGAGACAGATCGGGATTGAAGGGGATGTAGTCACAGCCCCAGGAGGTCCACCACCAGACCGAATTGTCGCCGGCCAGCAGGCAGTCCCATGGCCAGGCGGAAAAGCCGGCCTCCGTATCGGCGATGGAGTTGCCCCACTTGCCGGTCAGCGCGTCCGGCCGCTTGAAAGAGCGCACGAGCTCGCCCTGGAGCCAGCGGACGGTGTAGACCTGGTTCAGCTCCAGGTTCTCGGTCATCTTTGTGAAGTCGTATCCCGCCTGCCATCCGTAGCCGAGAAAGCCATCCCACCCGACCTTCGCCCCCGGCACCTGCTTGCGAACGACATCGGCGAAATCTTCATGCGCTCCGGCAAAGGAGGTATCCATGAACCGTTTATGATCCATCCAGGCGGCAAAGCTCTTTGTCTGCGCGGCCGTTTCATCCCGCAGCATCGGCTTGCGGATGGCGTCGAAGCTGTCGTATTCACTCGCCCAGATTGCATTGAGGCTCTGAATGTTTTCGTATTTCTTCCGCAGCCAGCCGCGGAAAGCGTTAATGGATTCCGGCCGATGGCATACTTCACCCGTGCCAGTGAAGAGGTAGTTCTCGTCGCCGAGCGTGAACGCGACCGGGCTGTACGGCGCGGCCTGCCGGCAGGTAACGGTTAAAGAGTTGCGCACCTTTTCCAGGTAATTGGGACTGTGGAGGCAGGGCACGCGAAAATAATCCGGCGTGGTCTTCGCTCCCATCCAGGTGACGTAAGGCAGAAGGCGTAGACCCGAGCGTGCCGAGATGCGGTATTCCCTCGCCGCGCCGGTGTCGCTGTACCTCCCCATGTGGCAGAGGTCCATCACATCCGCACCCCACTCATAGCAGAGCCGGTTGGTTCGCTGCAGCACCGGCTCGCCTCCGGCGTAGCTCCACATCAACACCGTAAAATCGTCGTAGGAATAAGGCAGCTTTGCAGTGAAGTGAAGCCGCTCCATTCCGATTTCGGTGCCATTCATTCTGAGGGAGACATCGAGAACGTGTGCGACCGTTACCGGACGGTTGATCCGCAGCGAAGCGGCGACGCTGCCGCCCTTTGCCGGCACGTCAGTCGAAGCGCGGCCCATCACGCGCTCGAAGGCGTCTCGAATTTCCCACTCGAGCGTTGCGTTGGCCAGCGGAGTCTTCGAAGTCACTTGAACACTGCACTCCAGTTTCCCGCCTTCAGGCATGTCGATCCGGGGAGGCGCGGCCTCGTGAATTCGGAAGGCAGGCTTGATGGTCAGTCCGTCCAACGCCGGGCCATCGGCCGCGGGCAAAACTCTGGTCGCGAAGTCAATGCAGCGGCCCAGTTCGTCATTGAGGATGACATCCAGGTAAGTCTCTCTTCCGGTTGGCAGAGGCGGAAGCTCCAGTCGGCCGTCCTTCAGCGGCAGGGGAACAGTCCGAAGGTCAATTACACGATCCAGGTCGTCCTGAACTCTCACAAGGAGAGAGCCTTTCTTGACAAATTCAGGCGCGATGGTCAGAGGAATCTGAGGGGGTTCATCCGGCCGAGCCGTGCCCATCAGAAGCGCGTTACTCCGAAGTTTCCCGGCCGCGGCCAGTGCAGCCCTCGCGGCCAGGGCGAGGCAGCGATCGGTCGCGCCGGCCAGTCCCTCGTCCGCGCTGTTGCCCGGCACGAGAGAGCTGTAGACCCCCAGGCGGACCTTCAGGACGAGGACAGTCCCTTTACCGTAACTATACGATTGGAGAGGAGGCCCTGTGCCGATGCGCCCGCGCTCGCCTTTGCGGTATCCGGGAATCTGTTCCCAATCGAACGCGCTAAGGACGGATTCGGCCACCTCCGGAACTGGTGAGGCGAATAGCTCTTTGGGCCAGCCCGACAGCATGCCAGGGTCGCCAACGAGCAGCAGACTTTTCCCTTCATCAACCTGCTGCAGGAGGGCCGTCCTCGCCACACCCGGCACGGCCGAGCCAGCGATGCCGGCAAGCAGATACAGCTCGGTCTTCGGATCGGTGCACAGTTCGGCGGCCCTGGTTCCAGTTACGCCGTTCCCGAGAGTCCCGATCCCCGTCGTTCCCGCGTACGGCCACATCTTCACCGAGGCGATGGTGGAACGCATGTCAAAGTGGAGATGTCGGACGTTCATCGCCAGGCGACGGGCGAGTTCCATGGTCTCGAAAGCACACCACCTGGGCGAAAAGATGACCGTGTTGATCGGGCCGGCGACGTGCTTCTTCGCCCAGGGGAAGGGCAGCGGCTTGGGAATCGGATTCCACCGTTCCGCCGGACGATCGAACAGTTTCGCCCGAAGCTGTCTGAGCAGGTCGATGCGCTCCCGGGGTATCGGGAGCGGCGGAAGCGGCCCTTTCAAATGAGTCTCTGCGACTTCCTCCAGCCACGCGGCTTCGGTGTCTGCAGAGGCACGAAAGAAGGTGCGAGTCTCTTCGTAATCGGGCAGCGTGGGGAAAGAATAGAGCGCCAGCGCGAAGGAGCGTTTGTCTGGTTTCATCGCCAGCCGGGTCGTGATGCCGTAGCCGCCGACGGGGATCGTCACGGCTTGAAAAGATTCAGGGGTTCCGACGATCAGGCCCGCGGAGCCGCCCGCTGGCCGATCGGGCGCGGTGTCTTCGTATAGGGCCCAACGCTCCTTCTTGAAATCCAGTTCCACGTTTCCGCCCGGCCGCACGGTCCGAGCCGCAGTCGTCACCGCGCGGTGATGCGGCTTCTTGAAAGTTGCGGGATAGCAGATGAGCTGCAGATAGTTTTCCTTGAATTCAGCCTTGGGCTCGCAGTTGCCAAACATCAGCAGCTTGTCGCAGCCGGTCGTCATGGCGAAGCGGACGGTGGCTTTCGCTTCCGGCGTGTCCCATGCAAATTCCACCAGCCCATCCTTCCCGCCGTTGCGGATCACCCGAAAAGTTGCGGGCCAGTTGTAGAGGCTCTTGTCGTCGAAATGCCAGTTGAAAAACCCCTGCCAGTACCAGTTGGCCAGGGTTGGCTCGCTCATGCCGAGGCTGACATAGTCGGTGGTCCAAATCCACCAGTGCGAGATAACTTCGCCTTTGCTGTCCGGCGGCCGGATGATGTCGTATGTCAGCGTGTAATGCGCGAGCTCGTTCGCCAGCGTAACCTTCCGGATCGTGCGTTTTCCCTGCGGCTCATCCGAACGAACAGGCGGGGCAACAGTGACATCCACGGCGGCTTCGACGTGAAGCCCGGCTGCGGCAGTCAGGATAGTGAGAAGAAAACGTAGAGGCATCATGGCTCCCAGTGGGTGCGATAGTCTGGCCCGGCCTGAAGAAAGCAGGACTGGGTAATGCGAGAACGAGAACTTTGAGATCTGTTTGAACGATGAGCGCCAGTGTTGGGAGATGAACGCATCCTGGTTGTCCGGCTCAGCAGCCGACGACATAGATGGTTCTTCCCTCGCGGGCGGCCTCTTCGAGGAAGATCTTCTCATCCCATGAAATATCAGGACGCCGGTCGAAGATGACCAGCCATCCTTCCAGGCAGCCCAGCCGGTCCATGTATTGGGCCAATTGCTTTTGACCTTCCTCTGCCGTCTCATCGCTTCTGCGGACCTTCAGCTCGATGGGATACCGGCTTTCCTCGTGGACCATGCATATATCAACCCGGCCGCGCCCAGTGCCATACTCACGGATTGTCGCGCCTTCTCCATTGAGAATGTTTTGCAGAAAAGCCATCAGGATGAGGTGGGGGGCGGCCTCTTTATACTCGTAACGCTCCTGCCAGATTTCACTGTGCTGCCGCCAGAAAGACTGAAAATCCGTGAGGATGCGCGAGACATCAAGGCCGTAATCCGTTCGGTAAGATGCACAGCCAACGGGCCCGCCTTTCTGCATCAATGAATACTGGGTGCGTTGATTAAGAGTTCTGGCGATCACTTCACTGTAAATGGGATTCGCCGGTGTCAGGGAACCGTTTTCCCGTTTCAGCAGGCCAAGATCGAGGAGGAATTGAACATCGTCATCCGTCGGCTCAAAAGTCTCTTCCGCGCCAACGAGGACGGGCTCCATGACACGCCGAACCCTTTCGAGTTTCAGCTTGTCCAGGAGGCTGTCAATGTGGGTGTCACGGCGGAGGATCAGGTTTTCGATGGCCTGGCCTACTTGGGGCAGTTGTATGGGCTGTGAGGTGTCGGCCTCGAGTATCTCGTCGACTATCTCGGCGGCTAGCGCATTCGTCAGCCATGGCTGTCCCTGTGTCTGATCCGAGATCCTGTCAATGACGCTCTCGGGAAACTCCTGTCCGGTATCCTCTTCGTGTTGGCGAAGGAGAGTTCCCACCTCCTCTGTGGTGAAGTTCCTCATGGTCAGGGCCTTCTTGACTATATTGAACGGGCTGGCGGTCCTGAGCGTCTCCCGATCATCGCGGTAACGGGCTTTGTAGTCCCGCAGGTTTTTCACGCCAACGAGGGCCAGGGAATGAACGAAAGGTGCGGCGGCCCTCTTCACGTATCCTGCCCGCAACTGCCGGAGGAAAGAAACGAGCGTGGTTTCTGACAGGCAGTCCGCCTCGTCGAACATGATGACAAGGGGCCGGTCCAACTGGCGGCAGAATTGGGACAGGCAAAGGCGGAGCAGATCGTTGTAGTTGGTGACCTCGGCATTCTCCGCGAAGGGAAAACCGGAAAGGGCCTCATGGTCCTGGATGTCCGAATTCAGAACTCGCACAATGGCGGGGATGCCTTGCTCTGCATCGGGGATCACCTCGACTGTTTCGAGTGTTGTATAAAGAGCGTAATACTCGTCACCTTCATTCAACTCTCGAACGAGGTCCTGAATCAGGGTCGTCTTTCCCGTCTGCCTGGCGGCGTGGATGACGAAGAAGAGTTTCTGATCAATGACGTCTTTCAGATCCGCAAGGCGCGCCTGCGCTGGAAGCATGTAGTGGTCGTGCGGAATGCACGGGCCAGTTGTATTAAATCGCCGTTTCATTGGACTTTCTGCTGGGAGTTGTGGCTGTAATGCAGAAATAGAGCTTACCGGAATACTAACGGCACATTCTAACAGGATCTGCATCCGTTCTCAGTCGGAGCCATGCTTTGCGTATTGCAGGTCGCTCGCACCCAAGGATTCGGACAGACGAGGAAGAAGAGGGAAGAGGCTCCCGAGGATCCGGACAGACGAGGAAGAAGAGGGAAGAGGCTCCCGAGGATTCGGACAGACGAGGAAGAAGAGGGAAGAGGCTCCCGAGGATTCGGACAGACGAGGAAAAGGCTCCCAAATAAGAGTGAGATTAAGATGGGGATTCAGATCGTTTAAGTTCGCGCCATTCGACCTCTAACCGTAATTCCCAAATTCCCGGCAGGCCTCAGCCATGGCCAAGTAATTCTCAGGCTTGACGGACGAATGGATGCTGTTCGAGCTGGACAGGATGAAACCGCCGCCGGCGCCGGCCGCTTCGATCGTCCATCGTACCTTCTCCCTCACCTGTTCAGGCGTTCCGTTGCAGAGCAGGGCACCGCAGTCAATGTTGCCGACGATGGCGACCCGGTCACCGTAAAGCTCCTTGACTTCGGCGATGTCCATCCCCGCTGCGGGCTCGATGGGGTTGATGGCATCGACGCCTGTTCCAACGATCATGTCGAGGAGAGGCATGATGTTTCCATCGCTGTGTTTCATGACGTAGGCGCCTTCCTCTTTGGCGGCCTGGACTACCTTTTCCAGGGCCGGGACGATAAACTCCTTGAAGTGCTTCGGCGAAAACATGGGGCCGTTCTTGTCCGCGTAGTCGTCGCCCAGAACCACCACATCGACGCCGGCCTGGATCGAACGCCGCATCAGCGGGATGTCGTGGGAGAGGCAGACTTCGATCAGCTCGTGAACCAGGCCCGGGTTCTCCACCATGTCGATCAGGTACTGCTCCGGCCCCCGCAGGAATGAAGGGTTGAAGAAACCGTCCCTCCCGATAGTGGTGATGGCCCTCTTGCCTTTGAAGCGTTCGACCACTTCGGGAAGATGGCCGAGAGCGGTCGGAGCGTGAGGATCGGGCGGCTGATAGGACTTCAGGTCTTCTGGCCGCTTGATGGGGCCTTCAATGGGATAGGGCGTGCTCTCCGGACCGAAGGCCCGAACGACTCCCCAGGCATCACGAAAGTAGCCTTTCTCCTCATCCACCCAATCGACGTTCTCCTTGCTCCAGGAGCTGCGATTGAGGCTGGCATTATCTAGACCGATCCACTCGTTGAACTCGTAGTAGTCGCAGCCCGGCAGCAGCGCATCCATGACGTGCTCGTCGATGACGGCTTCGTAAAGCGGCACGCGATCGGGGACGCGTCGTTCAAGCGCGCAGATGATTCTTTCGCGGGATGTCATTTGATGGTCCGTTTTCTGGAGCTATTGAAACTTAATGGCGAAGAGGTCCGCGTCTTTCATGACGAATCGAAGGCGCACGGTCTTACCTGCCAACTTACTGACATCGGACGTGCCCTTCCAGGCAACCACACGCTCAATGTGGTCACCGATAATCTCTTTGCAGTCTTCGAGTGCAAAACCGGGCAGCGGCTTGCCTGCCGCGCTCTGAATTTCGATGCGGATCCCACCCGCGGCGCTTGTCGAGTAGTTGATCTCCATTTCCTTGCCAGTGAACTTCAGCGGCTTTGTGATCATCTCACCCCGTGCGTAGGGCGCGTTCAATGAAACGAAACCATCGAGTCGCAGTGTCAACCGTTCGAGGTAGCCGGAGGTCTGTCCGTAATTCCTCTGCACATACATCGACATCTCATTCGGTCCGGTCTGGACTACGCCGAGAGCCGGGTAGTTATTACGCGAGGTCCAATTACTGTCCCCAATACCCGGTCGCACAAAACTTTCCCGGAAGGTGAAATCGTATCGAGTGGAACCCGCTCGCGAGGTCAGGAACACACCGTCCGCGATATCACCTGCTTTGCCTCCGCCACCATGAACGCCAACGGCTTCGGCCTGAGCGGCATTCAGGACCCGCCTGCCGGCCTGAAAGCGTCCCGGCAGTGAGATATAGATGTGGGGAGCACGGATGTACGGGTGTGTCTGGTTGGTGTAAAGATGTTGTGATGGGGTTGTGTTTCCGGTATCGCCGTAAACCAGCTTGGTGGGAGCTGACCAGTTCAGGAAGTCCTTCGAGGTGGCCCGAGCTGTCGTCCGCTTTCCCCCTTCCATGTATCGCGCATACAGGCAATAGCACTCCTCTGCCTCCGACCAGAACATCACATTTTGCGAATCGAAATGATTCGGCAGTGATGGCGTGACGATGGCTTTTTCCTGCACAAGCTTCCAGTGGACGCCGTCGGGAGAGACGTAGCCCTTCAGGCCGTCTTTCCCTTCGATGTTCCCTTTGAAACGTTCGCCGTCGGGAACGCCGGGCCGACTATCGATGAAGGCGGTGAAAGCTCGGCCTACCGGCAGGATCGCGTTATTCTTCTTCGACCCATTGACCTCAACGATGCCGAGCTCCGGCTTCCTCCAGTGGATGCCGTCATCGCTTTCAGCATAGCAGGTGACGCTCTTGGTCCAATCCGGCCCCCAGGGATGCCCCCGGTAGTACATCAGGTACTTGCCGCCGTCTTTCAGAACCGTGGTGAAGAAACTGAACACTCCATCCATCGGGCCGTCATACTTCACCGCAACGCCACCTGGTTGCGGCTTTTGAAGAACAAGCCTTGCGCCCTGAAGTCTATCGATCAGATAAGTGTCAACGAAAAGCTCGCGGCGCGAACCGATATTCAAAACTGCATCTTCGTTCTCTGCATTGAGCGTTGTTGGATTTGTCATCGCGAGTCCTGTGATCGAGATCAGGGGCAAAATTCTATTCATCAAGAGCACCGAGCCGGGCGGTTATAGACATCAGAATTTTCTTCGAGGCCGAGACAGGTGTTCATACTCGTCTTTCTCCTCGTCTTCCTCATCGTCTTTCTCTTAGTCTTCCCTTCGCCTTAATCTCTGTCCCGGAGCCATTTCAGATTAAGACGATGAGAAGGACGAGGAGAAAGACAAAACCAGAGTCTCACATGCCGTGGTCTACGATATTTCTGGCGAAGAATGACGAGATGGACCTTTTACAGGCAATCTGTCAGTCTCTCGCGGCCATCACCGGTATCCCCCGAATTCTTCGAGCGCTTCACGCATGGCGAGAATGTTCTCCGGTGAGACATCGGCCTGGATGTTGTGAACCGTGTTGAAAACGAAGCCGCCGCCGGGAGCGAGGTCATCCAGCCGACGCCGGACTTCCTCTCTGACTTCCTGCGGCGTGCCTTCCGGCAGAACTCCCTGAGTATCAGCTCCGCCTCCCCAGAAGGTCAGGTCATCCCCAAAGTCTTTCTTCAGTTGTCTGCTATCCATGTCGGCGGCAGCCACCTGAACGGGATTGAGAATGTCGACGCCCAATTCGATCAGGTCTGGGATGATCTCACGTACGCTGCCGCAGCTATGAAAGAATATGGAGGCGTCCGGTTTCAGCTTCTTGATGTGTGAGAGCAGCGTTGCCAGCCTGGGTCTGAAGATCTCCCTCCAGACTTTCGGTGAAACCAGCAGACCGTTCTGGCCGCCGTAATCATCGCCTTCCTGGATGATGTCCACCAGGTCGCCGACGAGAGGAAGCACCTTTTCCCAGTACTGCATTTTCAGCTCGATGATCTTGTCGCAGATGGCCTCGGCCAGGGCGCGATTGCCTGCGAGGTCGCAAAAGAAGTTTTCAAAGCCACGCAGCCATAGCCCCATCTCCAGCATACCGGCACAGATGCCACCCAGGATGAAGACGCGGTTCCCCGCCTGGGCCTGCTCCGCGCGCTCTCTTATCCCCACAAAGCGACCATCATCGACTGAATCCGGCCAGGAAAATGATTCCACGTCTTTCGGACCCGTTGCATCGGCGAGGGGAGAACTGCAAAGGTCAAAGTAGTATCCATCGGGCCTCTGCCTCCGCCGGGTCATCCCCCATTCATCGGTGAAATAGTAATAGTCTTCGTCTTCGGTCTGTTCCATAACCCATGACGATGGGGCCAGTGGCCTGAGACCCGTGGCGTCCGTGCGCATGGCTTCATGGACATCGTCATCCACCCACGCGAGCTGCTGCATGGTGTGCCAGATGACAGGCTCACGTTCGGGCAGGCCAAGGGCTGACCGGAGCCTGGTATACGCGACGCGATGGATACCCGTCACCGGTGTAGAGGAGAGATCATATGGCACGCGGTCAGGCTCCTCGTGCCGAAGGGCTTTCAGAACGCGTTCTCTGGATGTCATGATTTCCTCCTGATTTAAGTATTCATGGAGAGGAGTATTAAGTCTCCCGTCACTGTATCTCCAATTCAGATGTGAGAATACTTGAAGACCTCTTACATGAGCAATTGACCATACAGCGTTGGATTCATTCGTTGAATTAAAGGTTGAATGAGCATGAGATGGTTGAGGACTGAATCTGTTCAACGAGTCGCTATCAGCCAAACTCCAGCTTCGGAAGAGAAAACAGGTCACGGTAGGCATTCAACATTGCCATGTAGTTGGCCATGGGGACGCTCGAGATGATTGCGTTGCTGGCGCACAGGATATGGCCTCCATTGCCCATGCCGTCTTCCAGGCATTTGATGGTCTTGTCCCGGACGACTTCGGGTGGATCAAAACTCAGCATGTTGCCGCAATCGAGATTGCCGTAGAGTGTGATGCGGTCGCCATGGGCAGACTTCAAGCTCGCCATGTCCATTCCGGCAAACTCGTCGATTTCCAGGTAACCGTCCACTTCGCATCCGAAGAGGAAGTCGTCGATGACAGGCCACAGGTCCCCATCGCTGGCGTTGATCGCGTATGCGCCCGCTTCATGGATTCGGCGCGAGAGCCTTCGGACTTCGGGTACAATGAACTCACGATATGCCTGCGGCGAAATGATAAGCCTCGTGCCCGCGAAATCGCCCCCGACACCAATCTGGTCGATTCCGTGCGACAGGTATTTTTCGATGCGCAGCAATGCTTTCTCGGTCGCCAATGAGAAATGCTCGTGCGCAACTTCAGGGGCCAGGAGCATGGTCTGCATCAAGTCGACATCGGTCCACACCCCGTGCACGTACGCGGGAGCCAGAATGGGCAGATCGATGCCCCGTCTCTGCATTTCCTCTCTGAGGAATGTGTAAATGAGAAGTGAGTCATCCGGCGGCGAGATCGGCACCGACCTTTCGTTGCGCCAGCGCATGGCCTCGATGGGATCTTTGGGCGGGATTTCACGGGGGCCAGCAGGTGGGTCGTCCGGCCGAGGCGGAGAAGGATTGGGGCCGACACACATCATGTCGTGCCCCAGCAGAACGGCCAGGTCAAGCCGGTCGATGGCGGTTTGCTTTACGGCGCCCTCCCAGCCTTTCTCTCGCACGAGGTCTTCCCAATTGACCGATCCACCAGAGTAGGGACGTCCGAGCAGCTCGTCAGCCAGGGGTGAGAGCAACACGTACTCGAAAATCGGTGTGCGATCCGGCTCTATGTGATTAAGAGCCGCTTCAATTCGTTCTCTGGAGGTCATAATCGTCTTGGTGCGAGCATGTCTCGGTTGAGGTCATTTCACAGGATATCGTCCAAACTCCGCCGCAGTTTCGAGCATGGCAACGACGTTTTCCGGAGGCACTTCTCGCTGGATATTGTGAACGGATGCCAGGACGTACCCACCGCCAGGTGCCAGGTCACTGATTCTCTGCCGCACTTCCTGGCGCACTTCATCGGCCGATCCGTAAGGCAGTACGTGCTGAGTATCGATGGCGCCCCAGAAAGTGATCCGATCACCGAAAGCTTCTTTCAGGCGTTTCGTCTCCATATGCTTTGAAGCCACCTGAACAGGATTGAGCGCGTCGATGCCGAAATCTAGAAACTCGGGCATAAGCTGATACACGGATCCGCAGCAGTGGTAGAGGATCTTCGCGTCCGTGTGGTCGCGAATGAGGTCAAAAACTTTCTGCTCCCAGGGCTTGATGTGCTTCCGGTACATTTCGACCGAGCAGAGCGGCCCGTCCTGGAACGCCACGTCGTCGCCGTACCACACCACGTCAAAGTGTTCCCCCGCTGCACGGAGCATGTTCGATGCGATCCCGGCCCAGATTTCGTAGACGTGCTCCATCAGGCCATGAAAGAAAGTCTCGTTGCACGCCAGGTCCACCATCCAACCCTCGTAGCCCCGCAGGAACTGGCACTGATGGACAATGCCCACCGGTAAGGTCAGAAGAACCGCGTAATCCGTTCCCCTGTGAAGGGCCTCCGCACGATCAAGAATGTCACTGACGTAGCCGTCGTCGTTCGGGTCCGGCCATGGATGACGGTTGAGGTCGGCAAGAGTTGGGTCGCCATCGAATGGATGGCCCACATCTATGAAGTGCCCCACGCCCTTTGGCCGCCGGCGCACGACTCCCCACTGATCTTTGTATGACCCGTCAGCAAGCTTCTCCGCGGGCGACCGTTCCGGCGAGCCCTGGAACAGCCCGCGCGTGTCAACACCGTACTTTTCGAGAATCGCATCGCCCACCAGTGCCGTATGAGATCGGATACTCATCACGTCGGTCTCGCCCGGGAGCCCCAGGTATTCCATCAGCCGATCGTAAGCTGCGATGTTGATCGTGGAGGACAACGTTCCTCCGAAATCGATCGGCACGCGGTCAGGTTCCTCATGGTTGAGCGCGCACAGAACCCTTTCTCTGGAAGTCATGGCCTCTCTCCTGTAAAAATTCGGTAACTGATTAATGTGCTGCCTTTGTCAATTGTGCAAAGATAGTCCACGGCATAGCTGAAATCTTTGCGGGCGTCAGCACAAAGATCCGCTTTGGAGAGAACTTTGCAAATCAACTACCGCCGTGCTCTGCGGCCAATGGAGCACGGACATTCCTTTTTCAACCAGCGAACAACACCATGAATTCGGATAACAGCAAGAAGATTCTACTGACAGGCGCGGGCGGGCTTGTCGGCAGCAGGATTTCGAAATTACTGCAGGGCCGTGACGTGACACACTTCGAATTGTCTGACCCCGGAGATGGGTTTCCCTGTATCGAGGGGAATCTCTGCGACGCGCAAGCCGTCGAGCAGGCATGCCGGGGGATGGACGCGGTCATCCATGTGGCGGGGCTCCACGGTAAGACTTGGGCCGACGCAGGAGATCACGCGGGTTTCGAGATGAACGTTATGGGGACGCAAAACATCCTGGAAGGTGCGAGGAAAGGCGGCGTCAGTCGGGTCGTCTTCACTTCATCCCTGTGGGCCGCGGGACACCTGCCCGTTCCGCCTCCGTACCTGCCCATCGACGAGAATCTGCCCCGCGAACCCTTCGAGATTTACGGCCTCACAAAGAAGCTCGGCGAACAGATGTGCCAATACGCGACCGAAAGATACGGCCTGAGCACCATCTGTCTCCGGCCCGGAGGCATCCAGCCCGAAGATGCGCCTTTCGAGCGCAAACTCAGTCTGCTCCTCTCGGGCATCGAAGTGCGCGACGTCGCCAGAGCACACGTCATGGCTCTCGATGCGGACCCCAGTATCCGGCATGAAACTCTTGTCATCGGACCCGACAACCCCCTCTGCGGAATTCACCCCACTCAATTCTTCACCGACCCTCTCGGTTGTCTCGATGAGTTGTTTCCCGGCATCCGTCGATTGCTCGAAGATAGTCAGATCAATGTTGGTAGTCGCGCGGAGTGGTGTACCTATGACAAAGCGAAGCGCCTGATCGGGTATAATCCTGAGCATAACTTCGAGCTGCCTCAATCATGAAATGAATGGAGCCTGCCATGCGCCTGGAAAACAAGAAAGCACTCGTGACTGGTGCAAGTAAAGGTATCGGTAAAGCGATCGCTTTGGCTTACGCGGACGAAGGAGCGGATGTCGCCATCACTGCCCGCCGCGCCGAATCACTTAGCGAAACAGCCAGTGAAATCGAATCCAGGGGACGCCGCGCCTTCTCTCTCGCCTGGGACCTCAGGGACGTTTCTCAGGTCGATGATCGGTTGGCCGAGGTCAAAGAAGGCCTGGGTGGACTGGACATCGTGGTCAACAATGCCGGCGTGATTCGAGGGAACGAAGACAATCCCGTCCCCGACCAGGAGTCCCTGTGGGATTACATCATGGACATCAATCTCAAGGCCGTTTACTTCGTATGCCGGGGAGCAGCGAAGCTGATGAAAGAACAGGAAAGCGGCATAATCATCAACCTGGCCTCGGATTCGGGCATGCGAGCGGCCGCCAGCCCTTACGGGATTTCCAAATGGGGCGTCATCGGCCTGACCAGGGGACTGGCAAAGGAACTGGCGCCGCAGGGAATTCGGGTCAACGCGATTGCTCCCGGACCTGTCGCCACCGAGATGATGAACTGGCATCCGGGCGAATCAATGGAATCCCCATCGCTCCCCCTGGGCCGATATTCTC
>Ga0187827_10002938_pt1 | contig 22693 bp, 14 predicted proteins | sample ETNtaG_39_FD_167969 | JGI IMG/M metagenome (GOLD analysis project Ga0187827, IMG submission 167969) | Marine microbial and viral communities from oxygen minimum zone, Eastern Pacific Ocean - ETNP2014_SV_150_PacBio MetaG (Illumina Assembly) | ecosystem: Environmental > Aquatic > Marine > Hypoxic... | reverse complement strand
GATGGAAAGAAAAATGGATCGTATGGTAAATGATGATCCTCAAATTCTCCGCCGTCAGTACGCAATTATAACAGGAAATAAGATTACATCAGAAATATGGAACTACGGTTCAATCTCCAAGCCAGGCAATAGAGTAACCGATATCCTCTGGGAAGGATTAGGCTATGGATATGAATTCGGACCGTTCATCGCTGCAGAAGTGCAAGTTGAACCTAATAGCCATCCTGACGCATACTATAAAGTAGAGGATGGAGATACAACCTGGTATGCTAGGGTTATCAGTGATGGACTTGTAGATGGTCCTGAACGATCTCCAGACGGATCAGAATACTGGACATGGGAACCGTTGGCCTACAATGATCAGGGAATTCAATACGCGGATTTTGATCATGATAAAATACCAACTTCAAATGATATAGACAGAGATTTAGATGGTAAGCCTGACAGTTGGGCTGAAGACTGGTATAATCCTAACCTTCAGGAATATGTATGGCCGGGTGCATTACGACAAGGTTCGTCTAATTCAGATGAAGAAGCATTTTTTGTTTGCGATGATCGAATGAACAAAGAATTCAGTTATTATCCTTTTCCTGATGATTCATCGAGAAAAGGATTGGGCCTTGAAGTGGAATTCAGGTATTACCAGTGGTCGAATCCCCTGGCGGAGGATATTATTTTTTTAATTTATAAAGTGACTAATATAAGCCCTAAAGACCTCCACGAAGTTATGTTTGGCATGTGGGGAGATCCGCATGTTGGAGGGCCAAGCAATTACAGCGATGATCTATCATTTTTTGACCAGGATATTAACATGGTTTACTGCTGGGATGAAGATGGCTTAAGCGATGTTACCGGACGGGTACCTGGCTATTTTGGTTATAAATTTTTAGAAAGTCCTGGCAATCCTTATGATGGTATTGATAATGACAATGATGGATTAGTTGATGAAAGTAGGAGCAATGGAATTGACGACGATAGTGACTGGAACCCTGAAAAGGATGATGTGGGAATAGACGGTGTTCCAAATAGCGGAGATGAGGGTGAGGGTGATGGAATACCAACTTCCGGTGATCAATTTGATATAAGGAAACCTGGAGAACCCAACTTTGAATGGACTGACCTGGATGAATCTGATATGGTAGGCCTAACAGGTTTTTCAGCCCCACCCTGGTCTGGAATGACCATTTCAGATGATGATCGTGTTTTTAACGATTTTATGACTCCGGGTGTTTTTGACTCTGCTAATGCAACCCAGGCGGGTGATTACGTTTTTATTTATAGTTCAGGCCCCATTGAACTTCCAGCTGGAGAATCCAGGAGGTTCTCAATTGCATTGCTTTTAGGAGAAGATTATGATGACCTTACCCTCAATGCCATAACCGCCCAGGATATCTATGAAAAGAACTATCAATTCGCAAAACCGCCAGAAAAACCAAAAGTCACAGCAGTACCTGGTGATGAAAAGGTGACCCTTTATTGGGATGCTGAAGCAGAATCTTCCTTAGACCCTATATCAGAGCAATATGATTTCGAAGGTTATGTGATTTACCGTAGTACTGATCCTCAATTTCTGGATCAGCAGACCATCACTGATGCAAATGGATCAAAGTTCCTTTTTGAACCCTTAAAAATGGTTAATGGTGCTTCTGCCAGGTTTGATCTTGACAACGATTATGTGGGTCTGAGTGATATTGTATATCCAAATAGAGGAACCTATTATACATTAGGAAGCAATTCAGGTATCATTCATGATTTTGTTGATTCGAATAATGTAATCAATGGACAAACCTATTATTATGCTGTCGTATCCTACGATCATGGGGACGTACCCCTAGAAATCCCGCCCAGTGAATGTTCAAAGACTATTACAATTGATCCAGAAACAAATGAGGTTATTTTAGATGTAAATACCCACATGATTATCCCTCGTGCACCTGCCCTTGGGTATAGTGCAGGGAACATCAAGAATAATGTTATTGAACATCTCTCAGGAACTGGCAATGGTGACATTGAATTAGATATTATTAATTCTGATGCACTAGAAGATGAAAATTCCTATGAATTAACTTTCTTGGAATCACCCACTCGTTACAACCTCAAAGACCTTGCCCCAGTCGATGAAAGTATTATGATTCGACTTGACCAGTACGTTGGTCTTGCGAATGCAAATATTGATTCTAATTCCTTTAATTTGACAGATGGTACTGGAAATGAATTCGTCCTGGGAGTTGATTTTGAGTTGAATGCTGAATTAGGGAAAGTCTTAGGATTGACAAATGGATCCTTGTCAAATAATACCTTTTATACTGCATCCTACCTTTATTCTCCTATTGTAGAAAGTGAATATTTACAAAATGAGGCATTCAATCCATTTTTTGATGGTCTCAGAATTCGCGTGCGTGATTATGAATTGGCTTTGGATGCGGCCAGAACAGAATGGGCTTATTCTGTCAATTCAACATGGATTCCAGATGTCAAGCCATTCAATGGAATATCTTCCCGGATGTATCCTGCTGATTATGAAGTCCGGTTCTTTGATGATATTGCAGACAGCAGCTGTGCTGATTTTGAGGCATATGCCCATAGTAAAATGAATTTCCAGGTCTGGGATGTTACTAATGGCCGGGCACCAGCTCAAAAGGATGTTGTTATAATAGAACTATCCAATCCAGATAGCTTATGGTCACCAGGTGACCGGGCACTAATATTAAATGGTGAACCTAAAGAGCCTAGTTGGGAATTTACGTTTCTGGAGCCAGAATATGGAGATACCATACCATCCCAGGGAGGAGATATATTTTATATTGGAACCCATCGGCCGTTCAGTGCAGAGGATACATTACGATTTTCTACTGTGGCAAGCAGGGTGGAAGGATCACTGGATAAAAGCAGAATGGACCAAATTTCTGTGGTTCCCAATCCCTACGTTGTAACCAATGTTTTGGAACGACTGGATCTTCAGAACCCCAAAGACCGTGGCCCTAGAAAAATTTATTTTAACCATCTGCCGCAGGAATGTACTATCAAAATTTATACGGTTGCTGGGGACCATATTCAAACCCTGTTTCATTCATCAGGGTTGGATGATGGGACAGAGCATTGGGATCTTACAACTAAAGATAATTTTCCTCTGGCATTTGGCATGTACATTTATCATGTAAATGCACCTGGAATAGGAGAGAAAGTCGGTCGATTTGCGGTGATAAAATGATACGGTTTATTTCAATGATCACTGTTATGTCCACAGCCCTGTTTGGGCAAATAAGTAACGACCAGATTATAACGAAAACAGGTACAACCGTGGCCCAGTTTTTAAAGATAGGAATTGATGCCCGCGGAACCGCCATGGGCAATGCCGCAGCTGGGATGGGAGGCAATATAAACAGTATTTACTGGAATCCTGCCGGTTTGGCGCGCCATTCCGGAATTGGAGTCCAATTTGGGAACCACGATTGGCTGGCATCCATGAAATATCAATATTTGTTAGCAGGAATTGAACTGAAGGGGTTAGGTGTACTGGGCTTTGGTATTGTTAGTCTATCTGCCCCGGATGACCTGGTAAGAACAGTTGCTAAACCGGAAGGAACCGGTGAGAAATTTTCTGCCAATGATGTCGCCTTTAATGTAACCATTGCACGCAATTTAACGGATCATTTTTCTTTAGGCGGCAGTGTCAAATATATTCAACAGAATATATGGCATACATCCGCCTGGACATTTGCGACCGATTTAGGTGCATTGTTTGTTACTCCTTTTAATGGGGTTAGACTTGGTGCTTCTATCAGCAATTATGGCGGAAAAATGAAGTTGGAAGGGCGGGACCAGAAGGTAAGTATTGATCCCGATCCATATAACCAGGGGAATGTTGAATTTGTAAATGCCAATCTTGAAACGGATCCATACCCGATTCCTTTATATTTCCGGGTTGGTTTATCTGGTGAAATTATAAATCTATCAAAATTAAGACTGTCCTACGGAGTGGATGCCCTATACCCTAATGATAATACAGAGTATGTAAACCTGGGTTTGGAGGCTGCATTTAACAATATGCTTTATCTCCGTGCTGGATATCCGTCTTTGTTCAAAGATGAATCTATTGAAGGGCCGACTTTTGGAGCAGGGCTTAACTACCGTATCTGGCGTACATCAACTATATTAAAGATAGATTATTCAATCGCTGATTTTGGTCCTTTGGGAAGTGTTGAGCGGTTATCTGTCGGGTTCAACTTCTAACTGCGTAAACTTAAATTGTTTTAAAAAATCGAACACATTTATGTTTGATTTAATGCTTTTTAATAGATTATTCTGCCCCCATAAACGGTTCAAGTGTTTTTCCTTGAAAATCATTTGATCTGAGTAGTTTTTATAGATTATAAAAAGCATATACACACCTGTTATTACACTTTTGTATTCATTGCGGTTAGTGATTCGAATCTCAACACCGCTGCATTTCTGTCCTTCATGCTTTGGCCGTGTTGATTTCCCAGGTAAGGATACCGGTGTGAACGATACTGGAACAAAAACCACTCCTGGCAGGCCTAATTTGTTTAATTCCTGGGATAAGTTTCTGCCGTTGATCCATGGCGCCCCAATCCACTTGAAGGGGTGGGGCGTACCCCTGCCTTCACTTACATTAGTACCTTCAATAAGACACATGCCAGGATAAACAAGGGCAGTTTCCAAATCAGGTATATTTGGGGAAGGGTTGACCCATTTCAGATCTGTTTCATCAAACCATAAATTATTTTCCCAGCCCTGTAGCGGTATTACTGTCAGGTACGGCACAGGTGAGATCCATTTATTGGCGATAATTTTTTTTGCCATATCACCAATGGTCCCTCCGTAACGGATAGGAATCGGGTAATAGCCCACAAATGTCTTGTAATTCATGTCCAGTAAGGGTCCTGCAATGATGTCTCCGCGAATTGGGTTAGGTCGATCTAGCACCAGTACGGGAATATTTTGTTCCCCTGCAGCTTCCATAATAAGACCCAGTGTGGTGATGTAGGTATAAAATCGACTTCCGATATCTTGAATATCGTATATAATCAATTGTATTCCATGTAACATTTTAGGTGTGGGTTTGCGAGTTTTACCATAAAGGCTGATCACTTCTGGGAGATTAAATGCATTTTGATTATAGGATACTTTTTGACCTGCTGCAGCTTCGCCAAAGAGTCCATGTTCCGGGGAAAAGATTACCTGCAAATTCACTTTTTCCATGGCCATCAGTCTTTTATAATTTGGTACGCCATCGTGATCGATGCCAGTTTGGTTGGTTACCAGGGCAATCGATTTTCCTTTAAGGAGCTCGGTGTGATCTCTTAAGAGTATATCGAGGCCGGTCAGGACGCTTATTTTTTCTACAGGCGGCGTTTCTTTGTATTGATAATATTTTGACTGATCTTCATGGATGGAGATTTTTTCCTGTTGGGCATGGAACCTTCCCAGAGCACAAAACAAAAAAGCAGCACAATGAATTAACTGCTTCATTTCAGTAAAGTGACCTTTTTTGAATGAATCTGGGTATCGTTATGAATCGAAAGGATGTAAAGACCGGTGGGCAATGCTTGGCCGAAGTTGTTTTTACCATCCCAGGTCCAGGACTGGGGATGACCTGTAGCCACTAAAGAAGACTGGATAATGGTGCGGCCAAGTACATCACTGGCAGTAATGATTACGTTTTCATTGGGAACAGTTGCAGAAAACTCCAAAGTCACAGACGTATTTGTGGGGTTTGGATACAGGGCATGAAGAGATAGTATTGAGGGCGAAATCATGGGGTTCTCAGCTATAGTCTTTAATTGAGATTCGTAAAGGTTAAGAACTGCGGACATGATTTCATTCCGTTTTGTTTCCGGGTAGATTGCTTCAAAACCAACTGCCAGGTACACCACGCCGCCGGTTTCATTGCTGGTGCCAAACGAACCCACGTATTCAATACCCATCCCGCCCCTGCTATCATAATTCACGTCACCATATTTCATACAACTGCTGGCCCCGCCCACAGGTTTGATGCCGTCCGGCCAGTCCACATCATAAGTGCCATGAGTCCCATTATCAAATGTGATATTCGAGATACCATTAAATATAGAATTATTCACACCATATCCACTATAAATCTCGCCTGCAGCATCAGAAATATAATCGGCCTTCAGGTAATTTGTATAAAACTGATCATCACTTGTACTGCCCTGGCCAGCCAGGTCGTAACCAATTTCTGAGCCGGAAACGAATAAAAAACGGCCGCTTTCCAGGAAAGCTTTTACAATGTTTTGTTCGGATCCAGTAAAGGCACTGGTGGCAGTGCCTTCTTCTCCCAGGATCCAGTCCACAAACTGGTAATTCATAATTTCTATATCATTTTCAATCACAGCTTCATTGGTGGCAGAATCAAAAGCATATTCCTGGCTCTGGATGGCACTACCGTGCTGGCGGACAAAATCAAAGGTATTTTGGGTGCCATTTACCCGGTCGAATCCATTGATGACCAGGCAGGAAACGGGGTTGGAAGATGGTACAATCCCCAGCATTTCCGTCGGCTCACTGGTGCCGAAAGGATTGGTGGCAGCAATAGATAGAAAATAAGTTTCCCCCTCAGTCAATCCTTCGATCACGATGGGCCTATCAGAATAAACCCCTAGTGTATCCAGCCCTCCAACCGCTTCGAGATAGCCGCGCAGTACAATGAATTCACTGGCCGTCTGTGCTCCCTGGAAGTCAATCATGATGGTACCGCCGCCAATATTTTTCATGGTAACTCTTCCCGGTGTTGTTGGCGGTGCGGCATCACCAAATTTTGCATAGAGCAGATCCCACAATTCTGTATTGTTGCCATCGTATCCCAAGGCCCAGATGCCAATGCCCTTCAGGTCATTGTACAGCGCAAAATCATATTTCAGGGACAGAGAGAGACTGTCATCATACCAGCCCTGATACCAGCCGCTGTTCTCATAATTATACCATGGTGTCTGTGATGATTCGTGCCAGATTTTACCAAAGGAAAGAGCACTGCCTTCCATCTCCGTATAGAACTGGGAATCACCGCTGCCCGTTGTTGCTGCCCCGGGTATATTTGACACCGCGGGCCATACAAAACCGTAGTAAGGACAGCCCAGGATCAATTTTTCTGATTGAAAATTGGTTTTATTCAGATAGTCAATTACGGTCCAGGTAATGGTGTATCCGGGGCCTGTTAGCGGTGAATTGGGTCCAGTGGTGGGACTGCCGCTCCAGTGATATCCATATCCCATGATGAATAGGCCATCACTAATGGATGCCAGTGCTTCATAATCCCAGGCTGCATTCCAGTCCACCGCCGGCATAGCCAGGGTAACCTGAGAACCTGGAATCTCCTGGTGGAAAGTATTGGTCAGATCGGTAATAAACGTCACCATATTTTCCTTCTGAGATGCGGGAAAAGATTCAAAATCCACATTCACTCCATCAGCATTCCCTGCTTGGACCTGGGCCAATAGATTGTCAATGAGGTTCTGCCGATGTGTAGGACTGCTAAGTAAAGCCATTAATTGGCTATTGCTGAATAGTGTTACGCAGAGAACTACCGCGGTCCCATGGGCATGGGCTTCATTGATCAGACTAGTAACCGGCCAGCCGTGAAGGTTCTCCAGTTCTCCCGTGGCTGTTGCCTCGGCACTGAAATAGGCCAGGGTGGAGATCAGGTCAAAATTGTAATTTGTCCATGCGGTTCCCATCCAGTAGGGATGATAGCCAAAGACTTCGTGGGATGGATCGCGGTCCCGATTTGAAATTGGATGTATGGTTTCTGAGTCGCCAGGCTGTTGCGGAGTAATATAGTTGTTATTGTAATATTCCAGCTGCTGCTGGTGAATGCTGGGATGCTGCTGAGAAAAAACAGTGACGAATAAGAAAATAAAAATAGTAAATGATCTAAACATCACACCCTTTGAATAGGTCTTCAACTATTTCCCGTTTCCGAATCAATCTTGCATTTTTATCATCCAGCAATACCTCAGCAGGGCGGGGCCGGGTGTTGAATTGGTGGGCCATAGAATAACCGTAGGCTCCCGCATCCATGACTGCAACCAGATCACCTTCATCTACTTCCGGGAAGGGCCGATCTACAGCCAGACGATCGGTGTTTTCACATATGCGGCCAGTAATATCTACTATCAATTTGTCCTCCTGAGACTGGCCGACCTTGTAGATACGGTGGTATGCACCATAAAGCACTGGGCGCATCAATGTTTCCATACCGGCATCCAGGCCCACAAAGGTCTTGTAGCTTTTTTTTACACCAGTGACCTGTGCTATGAGGATACCCGCATCTCCAACCAGGTATTTACCAGGTTCCACACAAAAAATAGGGCACTGTTCTCTACTATAAACGGAGTAAAATTCGCTGGCAATATTATTGAACACACGATCAATGTCCAGTGTGGGATCATCCTCTTTATAGGGGATGCCGTATCCGCCGCCGATGGAGATGTATTTGAACTGGATCCTGCATTCGGATTCCACCATGGTGGAGATCTCCAGGACGGCACGGATCAATTGGGTGAAATAGTTTTTATCCAGTATACCGGAACCGGTAAAGCAATGGAGGCCAAAGGTTTTAACGCCATGGGATAATGCCAGCTGGTAAGCCTCAGTGATCTTTTCTTTTGGAATACCGAATTTAGCTTTTTCACCTCCCGTAGTGATTTCTTTGAAGCGGCCGCTGCCGAATCCGGGGTTTACCCGGAATGATATTTCTTCGGGGACTTGAATTTTCGCCAGGCGGTGAAAAGACTGAATATCATCCAGATTGATATGACAGCCCGAGTCCAAAGCTGCTTTCAGGTCATCCTGCGACTCATAATTGCCGGTATAGATGCATCGTGCGGAGGAAATACCTGTTTTATTGGCCACAAATAATTCGCCCGGGCTGGAGCAGTCACAGCCCAGGTTCGGGTATATGGATTTCATGAAGCCAATCAAATGAGGATTGCTGTTGGCTTTGACTGCGTAATAGATCTGGTTTTTTTGGAAGTGATCGTTTAATGCACCTGATAAGTGTTGCAGATTATTTTTTATTCGATCTCCGGAATACAAATAAAAAGGAGTGCCGTATTTCTGTGCAATCGATGTAAGCAAAGATTTATTATTAACCACATATTGTAACGGGTGCTGAATCATATATTTAATGTCTCAGCTTTATTGTTCTTAATTTTTTGGAAGATATAAAGTATAGAGGCCCGCAGCTCTTCATCTGAGCTGTCAAAATACAATCGAGTTAGTAATGTGAAAAAAGATATTTTATTCATTTTCTTGGCTTTAGTTTTGCTCTTCCATACTCTAATGAATACAGAAATTAGGGAGTGAAAGATTACGATGAAAAATTATATCATAATCATCCTGTTGTTTGTTTCGTGCCTTACTGCACAACAAAAATCAGATCAGCAATATGCCAGTTCTGTATACACACTTTCCAAAGGCTTAGACCTACCTCTTGGTACATTAATTGCAGCCTTTAATATTTCTGCGCTTATACTGAAAAATAATGTAAAACCACTCACTGTTGATGAAATTAATCAGTTGAATACCAACGATATCTGGAAGTTTGAGCGAAATCTTACTGGAAACTGGGATAGGAAGGCCAAAACAGCCAGTGATGTGTTTCTTTATTCCAGTATTTTCTATCCGGCATTTTTGTATCTGCAAAAGGATATTGGTAAGGATGCACTTCCTATTGCATTGATATGGCTGGAAACATTGACCTTGAATCTGGGACTCACGGATCTGACCAAAGCGCTGGTGTCCCGCAAGCGTCCTTATCTCTATGGGGATAAAGCCAGCCTGGGTGAGAAACAAAAATATGATAATCAGCGGAGTTTCTTTTCAGGTCATACTTCTACGTCGGCTGCCTCCTGTTTTATGCTGGCCAAGATCTACCAGGATTATCATCCGCAGGATAAGCGTTTACCCTACATCTGGTCATTTACCGCTGCCATTCCGGCAATCACTGCCTATCTAAGAATAAAGGCTGGCAAACACTTCTATACGGATGTGATCGCTGGATATCTTGTCGGTGCTGCGGTAGGGATGACTGTTCCAGAATTGCATAAAATCGATAACAAATTCAGTACCGGGGCGACCATGCTTCCCAACGGTCAATTGGGATTACGGTTAACCTATTCGTTTTAAATACTGGCTTTCAACTGCTACGGTTTCTGTGGATGTATTCTGGCGTGCAATATCTTTGATATGGGAAGAATTCATTTAGATAGAATTTGATACTTTTATGGTGTCGCCCTGATTAGTTTATGTCCCTCAAAATGGGAGTACAATAAGGCCTAATTTGATCTTATAAGATGAAAAATTATTTAAATTTTATTTTAACAGGAGTATTCATTATGCCTTTATTTGGATCAACACCTGACCTGGGAAAACCGGCACCGGATTTTTCACTACCGGATCAGGATGGAAATATGCATTCCCTGCAGGATTATCGAGGCCAAAGGCTGATAGTATATTTCTTTCCGAAAGCTGATACCCCTGGATGAATCAAGCAGGCCTGCGGGTTCCGGGATGAATCCGAAACATTTGAAAATTTAAATATTGCCATACTTGGAGTTAGTTATGACTCGCCGGTTGCGCTGCAAGCTTTTAAAAGTAAATATAATATACCCTTTCATTTTCTATCAGATGCCAAAAAGAAAACCGGGATAAAATATGGCGTAAACAGAATATTATTTCCTGCCCGGAAAACATTTTTAATAGATGAAAATGGGATTCTCATTCATATCATTGATCATGTGAATCTCAATACTCACCCCAGGGATGTTTTGTCTATATTCGAGGCAGAAAAATTATCTAATCAATCCAATTAAACATAGGAGAAGACATGAAAATATCCATAGAGTATTGTGCTGATTGAAACTATTTACCCAGAGCTTCCAGTTTGGAAGCAGAATTAAAGAGTACATTCCCAGATGTAAACACAAATTTGATCTCTAGCGGCGGCGGTGTATTTGAGATCATGCTGGACGGGAACCTGATCTTTTCTAAAAGAGCGAAAGGTCGTTTTCCAGATGATGGCGAAGTGGTCACCTTGATCAACCAGGCGACATAAACCAACTCCATGCACACTGCCGTTTTCTTTTCCGGCAGAAAAATCAGCTGATCAATCGGAGTTCATAGATACGGTTATTATCGTTTATTTACCGTTTAAAAAACTGGAACTATAGAATAGCAGACCTTTAGGTTTATCATCTTTAAAACGCAGTCTATAAGGCTTAAAAGTATATGAGCCATTCTTATATATGTTTAGATTCCGCGCGCTAAATTCCACAAATAATCAGGAGATGACCTAATGGACCGTGAATTGGACGCTAAGATCCTCGGGATGCTTAACGAAGCCAACTTTTTAACGATTGGAACTGCGGTGGGCAATAACCCTTCGGCAGCAAACGTTTATTTTGCCAATGAAGGTTTTGACATATACTTTTTCACGTTTAATCCCACACGCAAAGCTGAACAGATACGGGTAAATCCAGAAGTACAGTGTGTTGTTCGGCCGGATGGTTCCGAAGGGATCAAGGAACTCCAGATCACTGGTTTCGCTGAAAAGATAAAAGATCCTGATGAAGTGGAAAAAGCATATACAATGGTTTGTGAAGTCACTGAAGCGTTTAAACCCTATATGGAAGATGAATTCCTGAAGAAGAATGACGTAGTTGGTTATTATAAGATTAAACCGACAGTGATTAAATACGTTGATTTTTTTTCGGAACAACAATTTGAATGGAGAGAATTTCCTGAAAACCAATCAGGCCTGTTAACTAATATCATCAAGGGAGGTTTGCGCAAAGCTGGTCTTTACCTGCGCGCAGTTCGGGCACCCTTTTTCACCGCAACTATCGCTCCCGTGGCCTTAGGCGGTGCGGTAGCATATTTCAATCTTAAGGCCTTCGATTGGAGCCTGTTCTGGTGGTCACTGCTGGGAGCTGTTCTGGCCCATGCCGGTACAAATTTGGCCAATGATTATTCTGACCATAAAACCCGGAATGATGAGTCCAATAAACTCTTTAGTCCATTTAATGGCGGTTCGCGCACCATCCAGGCAGGTCTGTTTTCATCCACGAAAGTTTTCATACTGTCTGTGGTAATGTTCCTAGGTGCCATCGGGATAGGGCTAAAACTAAATACTCACTTGCATGGTGCACCATTCGCCATCAGTCCGCTGCTCTGGTTTGGTTTGGCCGGTGTTTTCCTTGGTATTACCTATACCGGTGCTCCGCTTCGATTGAGTTACAATGGGTTTGGAGATTTTGCTGTTATGCTGGGTTTTGGTCCGGTTATGGCCTTGGGAACCCACTATGTACAATATCAGGCACTCCAGCCCCAGATGGAATGGTATTTTCTTCCTGTGCTGGCTGCTTCAGTACCGGTTGCAATCCTGGTTGGTTTGATCCTGTTTATTAATGGTTTCCAGGATTTTAATGCCGATCGTGAAGTTGGCAAACGGACATGGATCGTGCGAACCGCAGATACAGGAACTATTGCCGATTACACAAAACCTTTTGCAATCTATAAAGGCGCACTTTATTTTACGTTTCTTTACGTATTTACTCTGGGTATTTCCGGAGCGGTATACAGCGATTTTTCCACGCCATGGATCCTGATTGCACTGCTGCCTTTTTTACTGGCGCGTAAAGCGATGAGTATGGGCGGCGAATGGCTGGAACGCTGGGCAGAGGAAAATGCGGACCGTCAAAAACTGCCTTATGAACTGCTCATGGTCAACGTATCCACCATCGGAACGCATTTTACGGTCGGTATTCTGCTGACAGTTGGGTACTGGCTGGGTACAGTATATTAATTTGAAACACTCTGCCATATCTTCGAAAGAGCCCCATTACCGGGGCTCTTTTTTTGTCCGTTCCAAGGATGATGTTATGAATATGTTCAGTCAGGTGGCTGAACAATATGATACACTCAATCACATGTTTAGTTTATGGGGGGATCTTCGTTGGCGGAAGGCCAGTGCCAGGCTTTTGAATTTTTCCGAAGATGACCATGTCCTGGATTTTGGCTGCGGAACTGGAGATTTTACCTTTGCCCTGCGCAAGCATAGTGCTTTGTATATAACGGCCATTGATCTGTCGCCGGAAATGCTGGATCTAATGAAGAAAAAAACGGATAATGATACATCCAACTGGTTGGAGCTTATGGCAGCTGATGGGGAAGACCTGCCTTTTGACGAAAATACATTTGATGGTGCTGTGGCCGGCTTTGTGGGCCGTAACCTTCTGGACCTTCACCAGGGACTTTCGGAAATTCACCGAGTTGTAAAACCAGATGGCCGTATTGGTTTCTTGGAATTCTGCAAGCCGGACAATGGTTTGATGCGCGTGGTATCGTGGCTGTATTTCAGGCTTGTTGTCGCTCCTTTTGGCAATCTGTTTATGGGTAAAAGCGTTCCGGCGTACCGTTATCTTATTGATACCATTGAAGCGTTCTATTCAACAGGAGAGATGCGCAGTTTTTTATCCGGAGCGGGGTTTAGACATGTTTATACAGTTTACTTCAATTTTGGCACTGTGGCACTCACGGTAGGAACGAAATGATAATGAACTAATTTCTCCTGCATTTTTTAGTTTGACTGTATAATATTTTTTTGTAATATACTTACGAGTAACTTACGAGTATAATTATAAAATACAAAGGGCGCAGGGTACTCCAAGCAGAAAAGCCTTTGTGGCTTTGTTGAACTCTGTGTTTTAAAATGATGAAGAAAAGAATAAAAAAAGGACCATCACTGGCTGTTATTAGGGCCGTTACCCGGCTCAATGATCATGCTCATAAAAAAGCATCTCGATCTGTGATCTGGGCCGGAGAATCAATGACGAAACATTTGCCTATTACCTCGCAATGAAACCACTGTCTCCAAAGTTGAAAAGATTCCTGGATTTTATTCAGCGATTCACCTTGAGCTTTGATCAGGCTCCTTCTTATGAAGAGATCATGGTCGGCCTTGGTTTTGACTCATTGGGAACAGTGAACTGGTATGTAAAGACCTTGGAAGAAGAAGGTCATTTATCCCGTATAAAAGGTCCCAACGGCAAGCGGGCGCTCACCTTAATCCACAAAGAGCACGCCACAACTACAGCCCGTTTGCCGCTGCTGGGCCTGATCGCAGCGGGAGAACCCATTGAAGCATTGGAAAACCCGGAAGTGGTGGATGTGCCGCCATCTTTACTGCATCCTGATAACTATGTCCTGCAGGTGAAGGGGGATTCCATGATCGATGAAAAGATTCATGATGGCGATTTTATCGTGGCCAGGAAGACCAAAACTGCTCGTTCCGGACAGATCGTGGTGGCTTTGATCAATGGTGAAGCCACATTGAAATGTTATGTTCCCAAAACAGATTGTATTGAGCTTCATCCTAGAAACCCAAATTTTCCAGTTATAAAGGTTAATCCCCAAGACGATTTTCATATCAACGGCGTGCTTCTCTATTCTTTTAGAAACTACTTGAATTAACCACGAAGGCACGAAGTAATGAGAATAAAAACTCATTTACCTGACCAAATAGAAAATATAGGTAAGACGATTGTGGATTGTTCTTATCGAGTGCATAAAACTTTAGGTCCTGGTTTTTTGGAATCGATCTATGAGACTTGCTTGGTATATGAGTTGAAAAAGACGGGTTTAAAGACATTTCGTCAAGTCAAGATCCCATTTCAATATGATGGACAAATTTTGGATTTGAGTTTGTGTCTGGATGTGTTGATTCATGATGAGATAATTATTGAATTAAAAGCCGTCGAAAACATGATTCCATTATATAAGGCTCAATTGATTTCTTATTTGAAACTCACCAACAAACGATTGGGATATCTTATAAATTTTAATGTTCCTGTTTTTAAGGAGGGCATTCAAAGAATTATAGTATAAGAAAATGTCTTCGTGCCTTCGTGGTAAAATATTAAATCGAGACATTTTCCATATACGCCTGAAGGAAATGGAACTCCAGGCCGAGCGGATCATGGATCCTGGCCTGAAGACACGCCCGGTGGCCATCATCTCATCTTCCCAACCAAATGGTACGATTGTGTCTTTATCTCCTGAAGCGGAAGAAGATGGGTTATTCCATGGCATGAAAGTTTCCGTAGTTCGAAAAATGAGCCACGGTGTGCAACTCCTCCCTTATAATCGCTCTTTGTATGCCCGTATAAATAGGTATATCTATCAGACGGTTTCCGATTTCACACCAACTGTTGAACCGGAAGGATCTGATGGATTTTACCTAGATATGAAGGGGATGAGAGCGATTCGCGGCGATATGCAGAATACGGGGATGTCCATTGTCCAGAGAATCCGGGAACAAACCAATATTTCAGGGATGGTGGGCATCAGTGTAAATAAGCTGGTGAGCCGGATTGTCACGTCTGTGGTACCGGAAACAATTCATGAAGTTCAGGGTGGGGAAGAGGCACAGTTTCTATCTCCGTTGAAGCCGCCGGTTCTCCCTGCAGTAAAGGAAAATTCTGTAAACCGACTAATTCGTTTTCTGTGGATCAAGCGGATCAGCCATATTCAGTCCATGGCATGCCAACCGGATGAATTTCGAACCTTTTTTGGTGCTTATGCTGTACAACTTTCCCGGGAAGCACATGGTCATGATTCATCCGTTGTGAAACCGCCACAACTCCAGGACCATGTTTTGGAGCAAACGGTTTTGCCTGAAGATACCAATGATGAAAATGTGCTCCATGCGGTGGTGAAGGACCTAGCGGAACAGGTAGCGTTCAAACTTCGCAAGCGCCAACAAATGGCGAACAAAGTCAAGTTGGAGATTCATTATACCGATGGACACCAGCGGATCCGGACAGGCCGGGTAATCAGAATCGATGATAGATCGGTGATCAACGTGTGCAGGGGATTGTTCGATAAAGCCAATGAACGGCGTAATCGGGTTCGAACCATTTTATTGGATGCCAGTGATTTTTGTCCTTATGGCAATCAGGAAGACCTGTTTCTCACAGCGGAAAGCCGGAACATGGCCGTATCCAAAGCAGTAGAGAAAGTTCGTCTTAAATATGGCGTTCGGAGCCTGCAGACCGCTGATGTATTCGAAGCTTTGGGGATAATCTGATGTTTATCCATCTTAACACCCATTCCGTCTATTCGCCCATGCGGGGGCTTTTGTCTTTACCTGATCTTGTGAATTTATCTAGTTCTTGTGGCATGGATACTCTGGCGCTCACGGACGTAAACGGTATGTGGGGTTTCATCCGGTTTGTTCAGCATTGTAAAGATGCTGGGATCTATCCCATAGCTGGCACGAATTTGATCACCAAGACCGAAGAAGTGGTTCTGTTGGCGGAAAGCCAGTACGGTTACGAGAATATGTGCCGTGCCGTATCGGCGGTTCATGATAATGCTGATCGATCCGTGACAGAGATCTTAAAGAAAAATTGTGCCGGATTGTTTGTGTTGTCTCACCGCGAACCCACGTTGAAAAAATTGATCGAATTTATTCCAGACACCCATTTATTCATTGAATTGCGTCCTGGAATTCAGGAATCAGCCGCACAAAAATTGACGAAAGAATTAAAGTTGGAAATGGTGGCTACGGGGGATGTCTATTTCCGCGATCCTGGTGATCATAATGCCCATGTTACGCTCCGGGCCATCGAGAATAATACAACGTTAGAGCAGTTAAATATATCTGAATGCAAAACAGATCAGCATTGGTTTCGGAATGAAGCGGAGATGGTAAAACTCTTTCCCAATAGTTTGGATGCCTTGAATAATAGCCGATATTTGGCAGACCGTTGCAAGACCGACTGGTCATTCATTAATACCATCTTTCCGGGGTTGTCACTGAAGGACACCCACCGTGCCAACAAAGAGCTGAAGGATAAAGTTTATGCCGGCGCCAAGATTCGCTACGGCGAGATTAATGAATCCATTCATCAGCGCATCCAGTATGAGTTGGGTATTATTACGCAAAAAGGATTCTCACCTTATTTTTTGATTGTTCAGGATATTGTGCAACAAACCCGGGCCACCATCGGCCGAGGGTCGGCGGCAGCATCGGTGGTAAGTTACTGTCTTTTTATTACTCAGGTAGATCCCCTGCAGTACACACTCCAGTTTGAGCGATTCATCCATCCAGAGCGGGAGAATATGCCGGATATTGACGTTGATTTTCCCTGGGATGAGCGGGACGATATCCTGGCCTATGTGTTTAAAAAATACGGTGATGGACGAACAGCCATGGTCTCCAGCCAGGTTTTTTTGAAGCCCCGATCTGCCATTCGGGAAGTGGGGAAGGTACACGGATTATCCAATGAAGAGATCAAGAGTATCACCAAGCGGATCGGCTGGTATGCATCCCGCCGGGATTTGGAGCATTGGGTTCGCACCGATCCAAGGTTTGCCAATGTGGATCTGGATGAAACGCTAATCCGTGTTTTGCGTGAAAGTGAAAAAATTGTGGGCGTGTTTCGTTATCCATCGGTGCATCCCGGTGGGGTGGTCATTGTCCCGGATGAGATCCAAAAATATGTTCCGGTACTCACGGCACCCAAGGGGGTTCAGATTGTGGAGTGGGAAAAGGACCAGGTGGAAGATTCAGGGCTTTTGAAAATAGATCTTCTGGGCAACCGCAGCCTGGCAGTAGTTCGGGATACGATTCGCTACATAAACCTTAATTATGGAGAACATGCATCCCGGAGCAGATATCTGGACTATCACCAGATCCAGCCCGTAGGCGATGAGAAAACGGAAAAACTAATGAAAGCAGGAAAAACCATGGGTGTTTTCTACATCGAGAGTCCTGCTACCCGGCAGCTTCTGGCCAAGGCCGGCGTGGTGGATTTTGAGCATGTGGTAATCTATTCCTCCATCATTCGCCCGGCGGCCAACCAATTCACCAACATCATGCTGGCACGGATCCATGGTGCGACATGGGAACTGATCCACACGGACCTGGATTTTCTGGCGGAGAGTTATGGAATTATGGTTTACGAAGAGCAGGTATCCATGGCAGCCATGACCATGGCAGGGCTGGGTTATGCGGAAGCGGAAGCACTCCGGAAAACCATGAGCCGGGATTCCCTGCAGCATCTCATCCTTTCATGGAAAAAGAAATTTACGGAAGGTTCACTCCACCGGGGTTATTCCCCTACTATGATCAAGGATGTGTGGAATATGATCGCTTCTTTTGTGGGTTATTCCTTCTGCAAGTCCCACTCCGCATCTTACGCCATGCTGTCCTTTACCTGTGCCTTTCTCAAGGCTCATTTCCCGGCAGAATTCCTGGCAGCGGTGATTTCCAACCAGGGCGGATTCTATTCGCCCTACGCCTATATGAGCGAAGCACGAAGATTCGGGGTTCAAATCCTGCCGCCGGATGTCAATCGGAGTTATCACCAATGGCGCGGTCGGAAGAATGAAATGCGAATGGGATTCATGAGTATTAAAGGACTCCAGCAGAAAGCAGTAGATGCTATTTTAGATGAACGAAAGGCAGATGAATTTGATTCCCTGGATGATTTTCTTTCTCGGGTTGATCTGGATTTGGCAGACGCCATGGCTTTGACCAATGCTGGTTGTTTTAACAATTTGGTTTCGAAGATGACACACCGGGAACTGGCATACCGGGTAGCGGGATTTTATCTTCAAAATGGTGAGCGGGAACCGCTCACGGTATCACCGGTGAATTATGATTTGACGGCTGAAGATCAATATCGGCTGGAATTGGAAACGTTCGGCTATCCCCTGTCTGTTCATCCGGTGGCTAGGTACCGACCCATGCTCAGCCCGCGGATCAAATATGCCAGGGACATTCCAAATTTTGTGGGGCAGTCGATCTACCTGATCGGTGTATATATCACCCGCAAGGAAACCGTAACGCGCAAATCCGATCCCATGGAGTTTCTGACCCTGGAAGATGAAACGGATATCTACGAGTGTGTCCTGTTTCCCGAAACATTTCAGGAATTTGGTGATCTGTTCCACTGGGAGACGTTTTTCATTATTCGGGGAACGGTGGAAGAATCTTTTGGAGTCTACTCCGTAACGATTGAGAAACTGGCCAGCCTTCAGCAATGGGTACATCGATTGAACCGCAATACAACGCCAGCAATTCCGTAAATGTTATAATTTTATGCGCTGAAGATCGAAAGAGTAGTCGTTGTAAGGCTCGAAGGAATCATCATCACCAGGAATATTGACCAGAATATATAGGAACTGGCTTTGGGGGTCTAAGATAAGGCCTCGATCGGTGAGATTCCCGGCAGATAAATAATAGTTTGATTCCAATTTGGTTTCCTGATCAAACTCAATGACAAAAACACCCATCTCATCAGCATCTGTGGGCGCAGTAAATACCCGCTGACCATCCATAGAAACTGCCACCGCTAGACCAGGAGATTTGATCAGGTATTTCCCTGCAAAAGTCATATCCGCACCATTGTAAGAATAAACGTGCCGCACTGAAATACCTTCTTCTATGCTGCTGATGCAGGCAAAAACAGTATTGTTTGAATTGCAATAAACAAAATGGTGAACATCTCCAGAAAAACCATAAGGATCGGATATATTGGAATCCTGGGAAAAGCGCATTCCATCCCAATTGTATTTCTTTATAGAGGCACTGGTAGCGACATACAGGATATCGTGTTCCCTGTCCATGGCCAGTTCACCATTGAGGACCGACTGAGATGTTTCTGCTGTGCTATTGAGATTTAGAGAAATACAAGAAGGGTCCGTTTTTGATGAAATGACCAGCGTGGTATCATTCACGAAGGCTAGATCATTCACGTTCATTAATGATATAGAAAATGAATTAATGATCTCAAAACCGGAAACATCCAGAATTGTAACCTTGGATTCCCCTTCCAAGGCAACAGCGATTACAGAGCCATCTGAATTTAGATCCAGTGCACCGGGATGAGAGCCTAAGGTAATTTCGCCAACGACATTCATGGTATTTCCTGTATTAATTTTCAGGATTCTATTGTTATTATAATCTGCAAGGAAAATGAAATGGCCATCTGCTGTTATTATCATATCTGAATATGTTCCCCCCAGTTCAAGAATATCAAAATCAGTATATTCAAAGAAAATATCCGGTTGTTCATCATCCACGTACAGCGAACAGGATACGATAAAGTACAGACTCAATAATATGTAAAATTTCAGCTTCATATTTCAAACCTGTACAGAGATCCAAACTGGATTGTAAATGGGGATGTCAACTGGCTTTCATTCAGATTTTGGTGCAGGGGCATCTGAATAGTCATTTCCATATCCAGTTTATCGGTAAGTCGGGTACCTAATTTTCCGGCTGCAAATATACTATTTCCACCCCGGTCCTGGGCCACCTTGCCATATTCATAATAGTCCCGGGTGGTGAGCAGATGGCTGAATTGCAATCCACCGTAGATAAGTGAACTTTCAATATAATCAATATTCACCAGTGTCTGAATTTCATTCCCATAGTGATATCCATAGATATTTTCACCATTGGTAATACGAGTAAACACGCCCCCCGAAAAAAGAAACTGGCGGTAATTATTGCTGATGTATATTGAAAAGACCGGATCAATGGTTCCGGTTCCCACCTGCAAATTATCAGATATACGATCTCCAAACCTATCTGTGGCGTTGATCTCACCATTGCTGAGTTTTGCCCCGATTCCAAATACAACCGGTAGTTTTTCTTTTAAGAGATTCTTTTGTAAACGGGCCTGCAGGATTACGTCACCCAGTCCGTAGGATTCACGGAAATATTTACCTCCCGCATACTGGTTTTGATTCTGACCGCGGAAGAGAACCTTTTCGTTCAAAATGTAACGAACGGGAAAGAAAGCCGTCAAACTGAACTGGTCTGTAACACCATAGTTTGTAATCAAGGTCAAACTGCTGTTTATGGTCCTTTCCTTGTTGTAGTTCGGAATGGCTCTGGTTCCATAAATAGGGCTGTCCAATTGTTCGTGTTCATAGGAAATCCCAAGAGAAAATTGTCCTATTTGCGCATTCGTATATTCTAGAAGACTCCCACCTGGAAGTAATGGCCGCCTTCAGCTGATGCCGCCCTGGGCAAAGCCATTATTCAACTGATATAAAATGAATAATGAAGAAATTAAAAAAAATCGCCGCATGAATTCATGTCTGATCTGCATGGTTAATTTGGAACTAAATTCGTGACTATTTAATGAGTTACTGCTAAAATTACTTACGATTATTCATAACAATCAAAACAATGATTATTTTTCGTCATTTCATTCTTTTTCTTATCTTGGCAATGTTTATCAAAATTTTGCGTGGTGCTACCCTGTTTACAGATATCACTATTGATACTGGTATCCTATTTTCTGGCGCTTCCGAAGGGGTTTGTGTTTTCGATTATAATAATGATGGTATGGATGATATTTTATTTACCACCCGCAACGGCAGCAGCAATCATCTTTACCGGAATGAAGGGAATATGATCTTCATGGACGTCTCGTTTGAATCAAACATTGGCGTTACCATGGAGGCTAGGACAGCAGTGGCTGGAGATTTTGATAATGATGGAGATCTGGATGTCTTCATTGGAGCTACGGTGGGTGAGAGTATGCTCTTTGAAAATACCGGTGAAGGCACTTTCCAGGATATTACCGATATTTCCGGAATTAATATTTCTGACCAGGTACGTGGATCTTCCTGGGTAGATCATGATAAGGATGGTTTTCTGGATTTATACGTGGGTCTTCTTTATGAGCCAAATAAATTGTTTAAAAATAACGGCGATGGGACATTTGTTGATGTGGCCCAAAATATTGGTGCGGCCGGTCCGTTGACTGCGGGGATCATCATGGGTTTGGGTTTTATAGATTATGACCGTGATGGTGATCAGGATCTCTTTATTACTCAGGATAATAATAATGGCAACATACTGCTGCGGTATGAAGACTACGGAGCATATACGGACGTTTCAGCTATTTCTCAGATCGATCTGGATGTTATGGGCATGGGCGTTGCTTTTGGTGATATAGACCGAGATGGACTCTTTGATTTTTACACTACCAACCTGTATGAGAATTCACTGTTGCTTAATTCCATTAGCGGTGTTTTTTTAGATATTAGCACTTCATCGGGGACGGAGGATATTCCCGGAAGTATGGGCTGGGGGACTTTTTTCTTTGATGCTAATAATGATGGCTGGGTCGATATTTATAACAACAACGAGACCGCTTTTGGTGGAGTCATCAATTCATTGATGATCAATCAGGGTGACCAGACATTTAATATGTTGAATTATGAATCGGGTGCTGTAATTAATAATAATGGCTACGGTTCCGCTTTTAGTGACTTTGATCAGGATGGAGATCTGGATATGATCCTGGTGGGCCATCCTTCCAGTTCGGGATCTATCAACCTGCTGCGCAATGATTCTGACCCTCAAAATTGGATAATGTTTAAATTATCCCAACTTGAACAAAATATTTATGGTGTAGGGTCAACAATCGAACTTTATCATGGCAATACTAGACAATTAAACTTTATTGGTGCGGGTAATGGTTACTGTAGCCAGAATACACTTAATGTACATTTTGGTCTGGGGCAGGAAACTATTATTGATTCAGTGATTGTATTTTGGCCAGATGGTATTTCTGAGTCTTTTTCAGGCTTAGTTTTCAATGAAATAAACTATCTAAATCGTGGT
>Ga0187827_10002937_pt1 | contig 22701 bp, 24 predicted proteins | sample ETNtaG_39_FD_167969 | JGI IMG/M metagenome (GOLD analysis project Ga0187827, IMG submission 167969) | Marine microbial and viral communities from oxygen minimum zone, Eastern Pacific Ocean - ETNP2014_SV_150_PacBio MetaG (Illumina Assembly) | ecosystem: Environmental > Aquatic > Marine > Hypoxic... | reverse complement strand
TTGTTCTGTGCTTAAATGTTGAATTTGTGTTCGTACGGAATGTTTAGGTTTTAGCTTGTATTGAGCTTCCAATACCACGATGTTTGCTTTAATCATTCCGTGGTAGTCGTAACCCACAATTACCGTGCTGTTGTAATGTGTGTTGATGTATGTACCTACAAGTTTTAGTTTGCGATTAATTTTTCGGGAGAGTTCGATACTAAATTCTTGGAAATATTTTTCGTCTCCTAGCTTAAAGAAATCAGAAGTGTAGCCAAGCGTTCCGGATTCTCCTATGGTGGTATCTTCATCAATTTGAGTCTTGTGAATACTGTAGGCATTAGCGAAATTCGCAAGGATTCCCATTCCATACTTCCCGCCTAAAAGAGATCCTTTTTTGACTTTGTAGTTTAGCTCTGCTTGCAGTCCCATTTCTCCATTGGCAATGGTACCGTAAGGGTAAATTGTCGCTAAAGTATAGGCATGCTGTTTCGTTAGAGCCGGCAAATAGTTGATGCTTACCTCCTGACCGCTTAAGTTTCGGTCTGAGTTAGAACTCATATTGTCTATGCGTTTGGCTGCTAAAGAAAAACCAAAACCTCTTTTGGAATAACTCACATTTGCTAAAAGTGCCTGACCTTCTTTGTAAATGAAATTGTTGGTAGCGGAAGGGTCGTTGTATTTGTACACATACTCTCCTCCAAAGATCCATTTGCCATGATACACATTAAATCTGCTCGCCCATGAAGCTACATTCTCCGGTAGGATGTAAATTGGGTCTAAATCTTTTTGGAACTTACTTACAAAACTTGCTCCAATAAGAATTTGTGTTTTGGCTTCTGAAAGGTTTTCAAAAGTTTCGTTCAGTGAAATTTCACCATCAATACCTCTTACGATTCCCTCAGCTTTGTCAAAATACAAACGTTGTTTCCCAACTAAAGACTTTAAATAAATCCCTTTATAAGGGCTGTACTTTAAACGAATCCCATCAAAAGCATTGTCGTAGCCTAAGTTTCTCTCCTCGTAGGCACGAAGAATCATTCCGCTACCAAATTGTTCGTAGAAATTACCTACTGTAATATCTAAACCATCTTTGTTGAATTGAGCATAACGATAGGTTATTCCTTCGCCGTTGTATCGTTTGTCAAATCCCAGTAATACATTTTGATAGGCCTCATAACGCATACCTGCACTAAAGTTGTTGTTTGTGTAGATGAAATTTGCAAAACTATTTGTTAAGAATCGTTCACTTGGAAGGTTCTCCGAAGTAATGCCTAAGTCGGCGTCTTCATAATAAATTTGGGAATTGCTTTGAAAATTTCCGCTTAGGTGACCGTTTTGAATACCTTGAGCAAATATCGAACCTGCACAGAAAAGGAGTCCGTAAAGTACTTTTTTCATAAAAGGTGTTTCTTATAGTTTTAAGATCTCTTCATACAATTCTTCTTCATCCCCATCGAAATAAGAAGTGTGCTGCCAAACAATTTCTTTATTGGCATTTAAAAGGAAAGTATGAGGGATTGCATTTACGTTTAAGGCTCTTTTTAGATCACTGTTTCCATCTACATAAATTTCAAAAGGCCAATCTTTTCCATTGGCATAAGGAGCAACTTTAGCTGCATTTCTAGCATCATCAATAGAAACGGCAATCACTTTTACACCTGTTTCATCTTGCCAGTCATCGTAAACTTCGGTAATTGCATCTAATTCTTTTGCACAAGGCTTGCACCAAGTAGCCCAAAAACTCACAACAATAGGCTTGCCATCATTTTCAAAACTGTCAGTGTTTATCATTTTACCTTCAACAGATTTTAAATTTATTGATGGAAAAGCGCTTATGTTATCTTGAGCCACAGCGGTATATGAGCTTGTAATTATGGCGAGTATTAAGAACGCTTGTTTCATGTTTTTAAGTTTTATGAGTTTTCAAATATAGATATAATCTTTGTCATAAATTATGCCATTTGTTAGTCGTAAAATTGCGGCATATTTTTAACTTTAAGCCTAATTAAAAGAAAACAAAAAAATCAACGCTTATAATGAACTACAACTTAGATCACTTACGTGAATTAGAGTCTGAAGCGATATATGTTTTGCGAGAAACTGCAGCACAATTTGAACGCCCTGCTTTACTGTTCTCAGGAGGTAAAGACTCTATAGTGATTACCCATTTGGCTCGTAAAGCTTTTTATCCAGCTAAATTCCCCTTCCCTTTAGTACACATAGATACGGGGCATAATTTCCCTGAAGCTCTCGCTTTTAGAGATGCTTTGGTTGATAAATTAGGGGCTAATTTAATAGTGGGCTCGGTTCAGGAGTCGATAAATAAAGGCGATGTAAAAGAGGAAACCGGTAAAAATGCAAGCAGAAATGCTTTGCAAACCGTAACGCTTTTAGATACCATAGAGTCTAATAAGTTTGATGCTTGTATAGGTGGTGCACGAAGAGATGAGGAAAAGGCAAGAGCAAAAGAACGGTTTTTCTCACATAGAGATGATTTCGGACAGTGGGATCCTAAAAATCAAAGGCCCGAACTTTGGAATATGTTTAATGGAAAGTATAATCAAGGTGAACACTTTAGAGTATTTCCAATTTCTAATTGGACGGAAATGGATATTTGGCAGTATATATTGATGGAGAACATTGAGATTCCTTCGCTGTATTTTGCTCACCAACGAAATGTTGTTTTACGTGATAATACCTATTTGCCGGAATCAGAATATTTAGAATTGAGAGAAGGCGAAGAAGTTGTAAATAAATTAGTTCGATTTAGAACTTTAGGAGACATTACCATTACTGGAGGTATAGACTCGGATGCAGATACATTAGCAAAAATTGTTGATGAAGTATCAGCAGCTCGACAAACTGAGCGAGGAAATAGAGCAGATGATAAACGTGGAGAAGCCGCTATGGAAGACCGCAAAACCCAAGGATACTTCTAATGGAAAACACGAATAAGACAATGGATTTACTGCGTTTTACAACTGCAGGAAGTGTAGATGATGGAAAAAGTACTTTAATAGGTCGCTTACTATATGATTCCAAAACGATTTTCGAAGATCAGCTGGAAATGGTTCAGGATGCAAGTAATCGAAAAGGATTGGAGCATGTCGACTTATCTTTGTTAACTGATGGATTGCGTTCTGAACGAGAACAAGGAATTACGATTGATGTTGCTTATAGATATTTTGCGACACCAAAACGTAAGTTTATCATTGCCGATACTCCGGGACATATTCAGTATACACGTAATATGGTAACCGGAGCAAGTACTGCCAATCTTGCCTTGATCTTAATTGATGCTAGAAAAGGCGTGGTTGAGCAAACTTGTCGCCATTCATTTATTGCCTCTCTACTTAGAATACCACATCTTATTGTTTGTGTAAATAAGATGGATTTGGAGGGTTATAGTCAAGAGACTTATGATAAAATAGTTGAAGAATATAAAGCTTTTGCATCTAAATTAGATGTGCAAGATATTCACTTTGTGCCTATCTCAGCATTACATGGCGATAACGTTGTAAATCGCTCAGAAGAAATGCCTTGGTATCAAGGGTCAACTTTATTGAACTTGTTAGAAACGGTTCATATTGCTAGCGATCACAATCACATCGATTGTAGAATGCCGGTTCAATATGTTATTCGCCCCCATTCTGATGAATTCCACGACTATCGTGGTTATGCAGGAAGAATCGCTGGAGGGGTATTTAAACCAGGTGATGATGTTATTGTATTACCCTCGGGCTTCCAATCGAAAATTAAAAGTATCGATACTTTTGATGGAGAAGTGAAAGAAGCTTTTGCTCCGATGTCAGTATCTATTACCCTTCAAGATGACATCGATGTTTCTCGTGGAGATATGATAGCACGACCGAATAATCGCCCTGAAGCTGAACAAGAAGTTGAAATGATGATATGTTGGTTAGATAATGTGCCATTATCACCCCGAGGGAAGTACAATCTTCGTCATACTAGCAATGAAGTACGTGCAATAGTAAAAGAAATACGCTATAAAGTAGACGTGAATACGCTTCATAGAAATGAAGAGGATTTGGAAGTAAAGATGAATGATATAGCACGAGTGAAATTGCGTTTGGCAAAACCAATTTTTGTTGATTCGTATGCAAAAAATCGTATCACTGGTTCCGTAATATTAATCGATGAAGCTACCAATAATACAGTTGCTTCAGGAATGGTCATATAATATGCAAGCATCAAAAAGAAGGCACATCGCAAAATCGGTTACTTGGAGAATAATAGCCTCAGTAACTACTTTTATTATTGCTCGTTGGTTTTTTAGCGACGATCCAAATGCAACTGAAAAAGCAACATGGGTAGCCTTATCAGAAGCATTTGTGAAGATGGCTTTATATTACTTTCACGAACGTGCCTGGTATAGTACAAATTTCGGATTAAATCCAGAATCTAGAACCTCAAAGAGTAAAAAGGATGAGTAATCAGAATATTATACCTCATCAGCATAAAATATCTGTAGAAGACAGGCGTTCTACTAAAGGACATTTTTCTAAGGTTGTTTGGTTTACAGGACTTTCCGGATCCGGAAAGTCGACTTTAGCAGGTAAACTCGAGGAGGAACTGTACAAAAAAGGATGGCATACCTATTTGTTGGATGGGGATAATGTACGTATGGGCTTAAATAAAGGCTTGGGCTTTTCTCTGGAAGATCGAAAAGAGAATATTAGACGCATAGGCGAAGTATCTAAATTATTTGTCGATGCCGGAGTTATTGTTTTAAGCGCCTTTGTTTCTCCATTACGAGAAGATAGAGATCTCGTTAGATCATTGTTTTCCAAAGGAGAATTTGTAGAGGTATTTGTAGATTGCCCATTGGAAGTTTGCGAGAAAAGAGATGTAAAAGGTTTGTATGCAAAGGCCAGAAAAGGTGAGATAAAAGACTTTACAGGAATTTCTTCACCTTTTGAAGAACCTCAAAATCCGGAAGTAAGAATTCAGACACATAAGGAAGAACTTAACCGTTCTGTAGATAAATTGATAAAATATCTAGAAGATAATAATGAATAGCATAACCGAATTAAAGTTGACCAACTTATTAGATCTGGCAAAAGAAGCGGCTGTTTGTGCAGGAAAAGAAATTCTGAAGGTTTATCAGGATGATGATTTTGGCATAGAGCACAAAGAAGATCACAGTCCATTAACGAAGGCTGATAAGGCGGCTCACAATATTATTGTGAGAAAATTGGAATCTTCTAAGTTACCGATCTTAAGTGAGGAAGGAGTTGAGATTGCTTATGGAGATCGTATTAAATGGGACTATTTCTGGATGGTAGATCCGTTGGATGGTACTAAAGAATTTGTGAAAAGAAATGGAGAGTTTACAGTAAATATTGCCTTAATAAAAGATGGTGAACCCGTTATGGGTGTTGTTTACACTCCTGTAAAGAGTGAACTGTTTTTTGCTTTGAAAGGTACAGGAGCATATAAATCTGTGAACGATTGTATCCAGCCCCTTGAAACATCTAAAAATGATTCATTAAAAGGATTGAGAGTAGTTGCTTCTAGATCGCATCTCAATGAAGAAACAAAAAGGTTTATGGATCGTTTAATTGAGCCTGAGATTGTCTCTATGGGGAGCTCTTTGAAATTTATGGCACTTGCTGAGGCTCAAGCAGAAGTTTATCCTAGGTATGCGCCAACTATGGAGTGGGATTCTGCTGCAGCACATGCCATTTGTAAAGAGGTAGGATTAGAGGTGTTGGATGTGAAAACAAAAAAAACACTTGAGTATAATAAAGAAAATTTATTAAATCCATATTTTATTGTTGCATCACCCAGAGTCTTAAAACAATTAGACTTGGTGTAATTATTTACTAAGTGTTGTATTGAGAGTTAGTATTTTACTATTTTTGACAAAAATTTTTAGAGATGAATATACCTCAAGAGTTAAAGTACACAAAAGACCACGAATGGGTTCGCGTAGAAGGGGATCATATTGTGATTGGTGTTACTGATTTCGCACAAAAGGAGTTAGGTGATATTGTTTATGTTGATGTTGATTCTGAAGGCGATACTGTAGAGAAAGACGAAGTTTTTGGTTCTGTGGAAGCAGTGAAAACAGTTTCGGATCTTTTTATGCCTATTACAGGAGAGGTTGTTGAATTTAACGAGGCTTTAGAAGATGCTCCAGAAGTTGTAAATAATGATCCTTACGGCGACGGTTGGATGATTAAAGTGGCAATATCTGATGCAAAAGAATTAGAGAGTTTGTTAACTGCAGAGCAGTATAACGATTTAGTTGGTGCTTAATAAAAAATTCTGGTATTCACCTATACCTTCAATAATTTGGGTTTTTGTGATAGCTGTAGGTAGTTTTATTCCTTCATCTACAATACCTAGTCTTGTTGTTTCTGATAAGTGGATACATTTTGTTTTTTACGCCATATTTTCATTTTTACTGTTTTTATCAAGTCTCTCAAATACTAACAAAAGCCATACTGTACTTAGTAGATGGACATATGTTTTTATAATTGGTGTTATTGTTGGAGTATTAGTAGAAATAATTCAACATTCATTTATCAGTGGAAGACATGGAGAGTGGATGGATATTGCTGCAAATAGTTCAGGCTTGGTTTTTGCTTTGATAATATCTGAAATTATAAAAAGTAAGGGTGTTTTGTAATCCTTGGTTAAATGCTTAATTTTACCCTATAAATAAACAATTATGGAAACCAAAAAGAATCCAAAAGCGAATTTAGAAACCAAAAGAGGGATGTTTATCCAGATTGGTTTGGTGTTCGCTATTTCGGCTTCTCTATTAGCTTTTGAGTGGAAAAGTTACGAAAAGTCTGCTACTGACTTGGGAACAATGGAGTTAGCTCTTGAAGATGACGAGGTTATTCCTGTTACTCAACGTGAAATAAAACCACCACCACCACCACCACCACCACCAGAAGTTATTCAAATTGTGGAAGATGATGTGGAAATTGAAGTTGAGCTCGAAATAGAAGAAACTGATTCTGACGAAGATGAAATTATAGAAATTGAGGAAGAAGAGGAAGATGATGAAGTGTTTAACTTTGCAGTTGTAGAGGATAAACCAATTTTTCCGGGTTGTGAGGATGTTTCTAAAGAAGAGCGCTATATGTGTTTTCAGCAAGGTATAATGAAGCACATCCGCAAAAACTTCAAGTATCCTGCCATCCCTAAAGAAATGGGGATTTCAGAGAAAATATTTATTCAATTCGTGATTGATAAATCTGGTAGAATAACAAAGGCTACAGTCGTTAGAGGCGAAGATAAGCACTTGAAAGATGAAGCACTTCGTTTAGTGAATTCGATTCCTAAACTACAAGCTGCGAAGCAAAGAGGAAAGTCAGTACCTTGTAGTTTTACAGTACCGATTAACTTTAAATTACAATAAGAAAAAAGCCCTTTCGTAATTTCGAAAGGGCTTTTTTTAGCTTTTGTCTTGGATATAAAGTTGCCATTTCCAGGCATCGCGCATTGCATCTTCAATAGTTCGTTTTGTTTTCCAGCCTAGCGTGGTCTCAGATAAAGTTGTTTCTGCATATATCTGTTCTATATCACCTTCTCGTTTAGCACCAATTTTATAGTTGAGCTTAATGTCGTTTACCTTTTCAAAAGCTTGAATTGCTTCTAGTACAGAGCTTCCTTTACCAGTTCCGATATTTAATGTATAAGACTTATCATTAAGTTCCATAGTTTGGAGTGATCTTACATGAGCTTCAGCTAAATCCATAACATGAATATAATCTCTCACACAAGTTCCATCAACTGTATCATAGTCATTACCGAAAACCGTTAAACAGTCTCTAAGCCCTACTGCAGTTTGAGTGATAAATGGAACTAGGTTGTTAGGCGTGTCTAATGGGAGTTCACCAATTAATCCAGTATGATGAGCTCCAATCGGGTTGAAATATCGAAGTGTCGCAGCTCTGTTGAGTTTTTTTGAGAATAGAGTATCGCTAATCATTTGTTCACAAACCTGCTTGGTATAGCCATACGGAGACTCGGCCTTTTTTATAGGATGATCTTCGGTGACTGGTAAAAAATTAGATTCACCATAAACCGTACATGAAGATGAAAAAACTAAGTTTTTAACCTTGTATTTACTCATCAGTTCAATAATACAAACTAAGGAGCTTATATTGTTTTGATAGTATTTAAGCGGTTTAGCTACTGATTCTCCAACTGCTTTCAAGGCCGCAAAGTGAATCACACCATGAATATCTTCTTTAGAAAACACTTCTTCTAAAGCAATTTTGTCAGTACAATCAACCTCGTAACTTTTAATTGAGGATCCAGTTAATTCTTCAAGTTGATTAATTATCCAAGGTTGAGAGTTGCAATAATTATCTACGATAATTGGTTCAAAACCTGCTTCTAATAATGAAACTACAGTATGAGAACCAATATAACCAGCTCCTCCTGTAACGAGTATTTTTTTAGTATCCAATGTTGAAAAATATTTCTTTGATCTAACTGCTTCAGTAATATACTAAGTCAAAAATAATCTTATTTTTGAAGAGTATATACATTGTAGTCGTTAAAATCAAAATATTAGCTGTTTAGAATTAATATGGAATGGAGAGTATTGTATACTAAACCCAGAAACGAGAAGAAGGTTTTTGATCGGCTTTTAAAGCAAGGCTTTGAAGTCTACTGCCCATGTCATAAAACTCTTAAACAGTGGTCAGATAGAAAGAAATGGGTTGAAGAACCCCTTTTTAAATCATTCCTTTTTGTAAAAACACCTTCAAGTGAGCTTGAGAAACTTGCCATACTAGAGACATTTGGTGTTGTGAGGTTCCTTTACTGGTTAGGTGAACCTGCTTGTGTAAAGGAAGAAGAAATCGAGGCAATTCAAAAGTTTTTAGGAGAACACGAATCTGTAGAAGTTATTTCTTTTGAATCCGGATCTACATTGAAAATTAAAGACGGAGCATTAAAAGGAATGGAAGGAGTTGTAGATTATCAAACAGAGAAAGAAGTGGTTCTTAAAATTGAAAAATTAGGAATGTCTCTCCTTGCAAAACTGTCTAAGCACCACGTAGAGTTAGATCGAAAAAGTTAAAGTACTTCTCTAATGGCTACTAACTGAGCTCGAATATCTTTTAGTTGATTAACTATCTCTACATTCTGAATAGTATCCTCTTTATTTTCTCGCAATTTTTTCTTGGCACCATCAAGCGTATATCCCCTTTCTTTTACTAGATGAAAGATGATTTTAAAATTGTCAATATCCTTCTCTGTAAAATAACGATTGCCTTTCTTGTTTTTTTTTGGCTTAATAATACTGAACTCTTTTTCCCAAAAACGTATCAAGGAGTTATTGACATCGAACATCGTAGCCACTTCACCAATAGAGTAGTATAATTTTTTGATAGGTTTTTGTTTCAAAGGCATAGCCCTAAATTAATCAAAAGATTGATTTTCTTGAGAAGAAAGTTCTAACATTCTGTCGAATTCTTCTGCAGTTAAATCATTGAAATAATAATTTACAGGATTAACTTTTCTCTTGTCTTTTATTACCTCATAATGTAGGTGTGGAGCTGTAGAAGTTCCAGTACTTCCAACATATCCTATAAGATCTCCTCTTTTTAATAGCTGCCCTTTTTTGACAATGTATTTGTCAAGATGAGCATAAAAGGTTTTGTAACCGTAGCTGTGGTTTATACGTACTTGGTTTCCATAACCACGTTTTGATCTTTTAACCTTCTCAACCTTCCCATCCCCAGTGGCATATACTTCGGTTCCCTTTGGTGCAGAGAAGTCCATTCCCCAGTGCATCTTTTTGGTTTTATATACTGGATGAATTCTGTTACCATATCCCGAAGCCATTCGTTTTAAATTCTTATTCGCTACGGGTTGTATCGCTGGAATATGAGCAAGCATTTCTTCTTTGTTTTGTGCTAGTTCCAGAACATCATCAAAAGATTTAGACTGCACATAAATAGCCTTAGACAATTGGTCTACTTTCTTGTTTAAATCGCCAATGAGGTCAGAATGTTTAAATCCTTCGTATTTTTTATAACGATTTACCCCCCCAAAACCAGCTTGACGAATACTTGCATCTATAGGTTCTGCTTCGAAAATAACACGATAAATATTGTCGTCGCGTTCTTGTAATTCATCTAAAATTATTGAAGAGTTCGAAATTTGATCTTCTAATAACTCATATTGAACTAGTAAATTGTCTATTTCTCGTTTGAGTTCTTTCTCTTTAGGCGAATCAAATAATGTGAAGAATAATAGGACTAAACCTAGAGCTACCGCGGTAGAACTAGTGATAAACAAAAGTACACGCTTAAGCATTTGAACCTTAGAACGCTCAATTTTTTTGTACGATAATGTTTTCGTGTCGTAATAATATTTGACCTTGGTCATATGCTGTAAATTTTGGCTAAATTTGTGCTTTCTCAATTAGCCCAATACGGGCGCAATTTAAGAAAATCTTAATTAAGTTTTTTTTATTGTTTTAATTGACTAGTTAAATAGATACATTACATAGACATTACCCTATATGAAGTCTCAACAAATACGTCAGAAGTTTTTAGACTTTTTTAAAGAAAAACAACATGCAGTTGTAAGTTCAGCTCCTATAGTTATCAAAAACGATCCCACTTTGATGTTTACTAACGCAGGGATGAATCAGTTTAAAGATTTATTCTTAGGGATAAGTGAAATTAATAATCCGCGTTTAGTTAACAGTCAGAAATGTTTACGTGTTTCGGGTAAACATAACGATTTAGATGAGGTAGGACACGATACATACCACCATACTATGTTCGAGATGTTGGGGAATTGGTCTTTTGGGGACTATTTTAAAAATGAAGCAATCGATTGGGCTTGGGAGCTTTTAACTGATGTATATGGCATAGATAAAGATCGTCTTTATGTAACCGTTTTTGAAGGTGCAAAAGAAGATAATCTTAAGAAAGATCAAGAGGCTTACGACTGTTGGAAAGCACATGTTGCTGAAGAGCGTATTCTTAACGGGAACAAAAAAGATAATTTCTGGGAAATGGGTGAGGTAGGTCCTTGTGGTCCTTGCTCAGAAATTCATATAGATTTACGTTCTGATGAGGAGAGAGCTAAAGTTGATGCCAGTACTTTGGTAAACTACGATCACCCTCAGGTGGTAGAAGTATGGAATTTAGTTTTCATGCAATACAATAGAAAATCGAATGGTGCTTTAGAAAACTTACCGAATACACATGTTGATACAGGAATGGGCTTTGAGCGTTTAGCTATGGCACTTCAGGGTAAACAATCGAATTACGATACAGATGTGTTTACTCCTTTAATTCAGAAAATTTGTGATATTACCGGATTTGAGTATGGAAATAATGAGAAAGTGGATATTGCACTTCGTGTTATTGCCGATCACGTTAGGGCTATCGCATTTGCTGTAGCAGATGGTCAATTACCATCAAACAATGGTGCTGGATATGTGATCAGAAGGATCTTGCGTAGAGCTGTTCGTTATGGATTTACTTTTCTCAATGTAAAAGGTCCTTTTATGTATCAGTTAGTTGAGGTCTTGGTTGATCAAATGGGCGAATTCTTCCCAGAGATAAGGAAACAACAAACGCTTGCTGAAAAAGTGATTCAAGAAGAAGAGAGTTCTTTTATGCGAACTTTAGAAAAAGGCCTTAAGCGTATAGATGATATCATAAATTCTTCAAAAGAAACTGTTATTGAAGGCGCGAAAGCCTTTGAGTTGTACGATACTTATGGATTTCCAATAGATTTAACGGCTTTAATTCTTTCCGAAAATGGGAAAGGAGTTGACATGGAAGGTTTTGATGCAGAAATGAAAAAGCAAAAAGACCGGGCACGTGCTGCATCAGCAGTTGAAACCGAAGATTGGGTAACTTTATTTGAAGCAGAAACCGCGTTTTTAGGTTATGATCAATTGTCTGCTGATATAAAGATTAGTCAGTACAGAAAGGTAAAGCAGAAAGGTAAATCATTCTATCAATTGGTTTTTGACAAAACACCTTTTTATGCTGAAGGTGGTGGTCAGGTAGGAGATAAGGGAACGATTACTTCCAATGGCAAGTGCATTTCAATTTTTAATACGAAAAAGGAAAACAATCTTATTGTTCACTTTACTACAGAATTACCTGAAAATCCATCGGATACGTTTATAGCAGAGGTAGATGCATATAAAAGATTGTTGACAGAGAATAATCATACATCAACACATTTATTGCACGAAGCTTTAAGAACCGTTTTAGGTACGCATGTAGAACAAAAAGGATCGTTGGTAAACGATCAATACTTGCGTTTTGACTTTTCACATTTCTCTAAAATGACGGATGAGGAAGTTCAAAAAGTGGAAGATATCGTGAATGCTAAAATTCGAGAAAACATCAGCATAAATGAAAAACGTTCGGCGCCAATGAGCGAAGCTGAAGAGATGGGAGCATTGATGCTTTTTGGTGAGAAATATGGTGATGCTGTTCGTGTTATTCAATTTGGAAGCTCTGTAGAGCTTTGTGGAGGTTGCCATGTGGCTTCAACAGGACAAATAGGCGTGATTAAAATTACTTCTGAAGCTGGTGTTGCTGCAGGTGTTAGACGTATTGAAGCAATTACTTCTGAGAAGGCGTTTGAGTATTACAAAAATCAAGAAACAACCTTAAATAAGTTGCGCTCATTATTGAAGAATGCCAACGACCCTGTAAAAGGAGTTGAAAGTTTACTGAAAGAAAGAGCGGTGCTCGATAAAAAGTTAAGTCAATTAACTGCTGAAAAAGCTAAAGGTTTAAAATCTGAATTAATTAAATCGGTAATAGAAATTAATGGGGTAAACTTTATTAGTGCTATTGTTGATTTAGAGCCTGGAGCGATGAAAGATCTTTCTTTTTCGTGTAAGAAAGAATTGGGCAACCTATTGATGATTTTAGGTGCAGAGAATAATGGTAAAGCTAATTTAAGTGTAGCCATTTCAGAAGACCTTATTGATCGTAAAGGATTAAATGCCGGTCAGATCATACGTGAAATCGCCAAAGAAATTCAAGGTGGTGGTGGTGGTCAGGCCTTCTTTGCTACCGCAGGAGGGAAAAATCCTGATGGATTACAAAATGCTTTGGATAAAGCGAAGACCTTGTTGTAAGAGGATATTTAGCAATAACAATAAGAGCCGTTTCTGTAATGAGACGGCTTTTTTGTGTTTTACTGTTTGAATCTTATTACCTTAATGAAATAAATACATTCTCTGCATTGTCTAAAGAACGTGTATGGCCAAAGCAAAATCTGTTAACCCCGAAATAGAGCTAATTTCTTTATTGAAGAAAGGAGATGAAAGATCTTACCTAAGGGTTTTGAATTTGCATAAAGATCAAGTCGCAAAAACTGTAAAAGGTATGCTGGGAAATGTTCAGGAGGCAGAAGATGTAGGTCAGGAGGTATTTATTAGCTTTTTTAAAAGCATACAAAATTTTAAAGGCGAGGCTAAGATCTCTACTTATTTAACTCGGATAGCAATTAACCTATCACTTAATGAACTAGAAAGGCGAAAGCGAAAGTGGCGTGTCTTTTATAGCGGAGGTAAGATTGAAGAAAAGATGGTGTTGGATGTAGGAGCTAATCCTATAGAAGACTTTGAAAGAAAAGAGATAGTACGTAAGGCTATTATGAAGTTAGTTCCCAAATATAGAAAAATAGTGGTTCTAAGGGCCCTTCAGGAATATAGCTTTAAAGAGGTAGCAGAGGTTCTACAAATGCCATTAGGTACAGTTTTAAGCCGATATGCTAGAGCCCAACACAAATTAAGAGTAATACTAAATCCCATAGTAAATGAAAACGGAAGATAAATATCATAAAGATTGGCTCCTTAAGAAGGATTCAGCCTTAAGCGAAGAGGTATCAACTTCTTTAGATGTTTATTTAAAAGAGCATCCTCAACAGCTAGTAGAATGGAAAATTCTAGATGCTCAAATTGATGTTTTGAATACAGTTGACTTCACTTTTTCTGATGGTTTTGAATTCAAAGTCATGGATCAATGGAATATAGAAAAAGAACAGTTGTTTAATCAATCTTCTAAAGTGATTTTATACGCTGGAATTGCTGCTGCTGTACTATTAATGATCAATTTATGTGTCACTCAAAATTCATTAAGTTTAGATGCCTTATTTGGGATTGTAGATATGAATGCAGATAACACAAGTTTTCTTTTTTATATAGACTAATTATGAAAGCAAAATTAATTTTAAGGACATTACTAGTCTTGTTTGTAGGAATAGTAATAGGGATTTTAGCTGGGGGTAGATTTACTATGCATAAAATCCATAAAGCAAAAGATATGGGAACAGAACGCGGTTTTATGAAGCACGTTTTTGAATCCTTTGATCTTGAGCACGAAAGTAAAGATTCTGTAAAGATAATAATGGAGGATTTTGCACGTATTAACCATCAAAAGCATAAGGGTTTACAGGAGGAAATTCATAAATTGCATACTAAATTAGAGGCCGATTTATCTAATTACTTGTCAGAATCAGAGTTGAAAAAACTTAGAAGAATTATGCGTCATAAAATGCCAAGACCCCCTAGAGGTAGAGATAGAATTAATCATAAATAAACAAAAAAAATGAAAAAGTTAGTAGTAGTATTCTTGATGATTACGAATGTTGGTTTTGCTCAGGTTAGCAAGCCTGAACATGCCAAGCGAGCAGAAGAAATGCAAAAGCATTTAGTTCAAAAATTGAACTTAAGCGAATTGCAAGATCAAAAAGTTAAGGTAATATATGATGAGTTTAAATCTCAGATTATTGAGTTGAAAGAGTCTGTTCGTGGTCAAAAACATCAGATTGATAATGACATGCATCAACTTAGGAATAGATTAAATGCCAAGATGAGAAAAGTTTTAACAGAAGAGCAATTTATCGAATATAAGAAAATACAAGCACATCAGCGAAAAAGAAAAGCTGCTAATGGTTCTAATGGTGAAAGAAAGCGACCTTAAGAGGGATTTTTAGCTTCTTTAATTGCTTGAACAGCTTCGTTAAGGTCTTCTTTTGCTACCATTACCCGTACAGAGTTTTCGGACCCAGGGTCAGCCCAACCAGCCATCATACTGCTATGAAAATCATCTTTTATGACGCATTGTATTTTTTGATCTTCTAGTATTCCAGCGATAAATTGAGCATTAACAAAAGACCCTGAATAAATGATTTTTAAAAATCCTGAAGTCATTGTAAAAGTGTTTAAATTATTAATATTTAGCACAAGAACTATTGCGTTATTGGGGATCAAATAGTTATGTACTCTAAAATACTGAAAATAAGTGAAATAAAAAAGAGGAGCCCAGCTCCTCTTTTTTAATATATAGAATTAATTAAGTCGTCATCTGCGTAATTTGGTAAGGTGACTTTTAAAAGTGGCTCCATTTCCATCGCTCTTTTAATAGCGAAAACTGCTTCATTATTTCTAGCCCAACTTCGTCTAGAAATCCCATTGTTTACATCCCAGAATAACATGGAACGCAGCCTTCTGTCAGCATCATCAGATCCATCCAGTAACATGCCAAACCCTCCATTGATAACTTCACCCCAGCCTACTCCACCACCATTGTGAATAGACACCCAAGTAGCTCCTCTGAAACTATCGCCAATCACATTCTGAATTGCCATATCAGCAGTGAATCGAGAACCATCATAAATATTTGAAGTTTCTCTGTAAGGAGAATCCGTACCAGAGACATCATGGTGATCACGACCTAAAACTATAGGTCCTATTACACCTTCCTTAATAGCTTTATTGAATGCAGCTGCAATTTTTACTCGGCCTTCAGCATCCGCGTAAAGTATGCGTGCTTGAGAGCCTACGACTAATTTATTCTCTTGAGCACCTTTAATCCAACGAATGTTATCAGCCATTTGCTGTTGTATTTCCTTTGGAGAAACCTTCATAATTTCTTCGAGAACTTCACAAGCAATTTTATCTGTTGCTTCAAGGTCTTCAGTTTTTGCAGAGGCACAAACCCAACGGAAGGGTCCAAAACCATAGTCGAAGCACATAGGCCCCATGATGTCTTGTACATACGATGGATAACGGAAGTTAATTCCATCCTCGGCCATAATATCAGCTCCAGCACGCGATGCTTCCAATAAGAATGCATTTCCATAGTCGAAGAAGTAAGTGCCCTTTGCAGTATGATTATTTACTGCAGTTGCATGACGGCGAAGTGTTTCCTGAATTTTCTCCTTAAAGAGTTCAGGTTTATTTGCCATCATATCATTGGCGTTTTCAAAACTTATTCCGGCAGGATAGTAGCCACCAGCCCACGGATTGTGCAATGAAGTTTGATCTGAGCCTAAATCGATATAGATATTCTCTTCATCGAATTTCTCCCATACATCAACAATATTACCTTGGTAGGCAATTGAGACTATTTCTTTTATTTCTTTTGCTTTTTGAACTCTTGCACACAATTCGTCAAGATCGGTGATGACTTCATCTACCCATCCTTGAGAGTGACGCGTAAAAGTAGCTTTTGGGTTTACCTCAGCAGTAACAGATATACAACCTGCAATATTAGCAGCTTTTGGTTGTGCACCACTCATTCCGCCCAAACCAGCAGTAACAAATAGTTTTCCAGCTAAACCTTCACCCTCTATTGATATTTTCCTACCTCCATTAAGGAGTGTAATTGTAGTTCCATGAACAATCCCTTGAGGCCCTATATACATATAAGAACCAGCAGTCATTTGCCCGTATTGGCTAACTCCAAGTGCATTAAATTTCTCCCAATCATCTGGTTGAGAATAATTAGGAATCACCATGCCGTTAGTAACAATAACTCTTGGAGCGTTCTTATGCGATGGGTATAAACCCATTGGGTGTCCTGAGTATATAGTTATGGTCTGCTCATCAGTCATTTCTGATAAGTATTTCATACAAAGGCGGTACTGTGCCCAGTTTTGGAAAACGGCACCATTCCCACCATAGGTGATTAATTCATCAGGATGCTGAGCCACAGCGTGATCCAAGTTGTTTTGAATCATCAACATAATGGCTTTTGCTTGAAGAGATTTCCCAGGGTATTCTTCAATATTGCGAGCAAATATTTTATGTTTTGGTTTGTAACGCAACATGTAAATACGACCGAATTGCTTCATTTCCTCTGCGAATTCAGGTGCTAAAACTGCATGAAGTTTAACGGGGAAGTAACGCAAAGCATTTTTTAAAGCAAGTTTCTTCTCATCATTAGAGAGGATTTCCTTGCGCTTAGGCGCATGATTTAAATTAAGATCGTATTCAGTTTTGGTTGGTAATTCACTAGGAATACCTTCCATAATTTCATTTTGAAACTCTTCCAAAGTCATCATTCTCCTTTATTATTTTTTGTTGAGATTTTACTCTTATTGAAACCATAAGCGCAGTGTTTACAGCCATTCTTGCAACAGTAACCTCTTTTTAAATGGTACTTTTCTGTAAAAACAATATACCCTTCTTCGGAATGATAAAAATCTTCCGGATCTAGATTTAGAAATTGTGAAAAGCCTTCTAGTTTCATAATTGACAAATTTACAATATTCCCTTGTATCTTTAGCCCATGAATTTACCTCTAGAAGCACCATTACAAGAAATAGTTGATTCTGCACTAGAAGACAAGGCTTTGCGTCTGTTTGTGAAACGTGAAGATTTGATTCATGAGACCATTTCAGGAAACAAATGGAGGAAACTATTTTATAATTTGCAATATGCCAAAGAGAAATCGCATTCTACTCTAATTACTTTCGGGGGGGCTTACTCGAACCATATTGCTGCTACTGCTGCTGCAGGAAATGAATTTGGGTTTAAAACTATTGGGTTTATTCGTGGGGAAGAACACATTCCATTAAACCCAACTTTGCAATGTGCTAAGGACTGCGGGATGGAGTTTAGATATGTAGACAGAACGTCTTACAGGGGAAAAGATTCAATAGAATTTCAAGAAGAGCACCTTTCGGACATAGAAAGATATTATTTAATTCCTGAAGGTGGGACGAATGAATTGGCAGTAAAAGGTTGTGAAGAAATTCTTGGAGATATAGAAATTGATTTTGATATTGTTTGTTGCGCTTGCGGAACAGGAGGGACAATTTCTGGGATTATAAACTCTTTAAAGAAACATCAAAAAGCGATTGGATTTCCAGCACTCAAAGGAGCTGGTTTTTTAAATAATGAGATTGGAGTTTACGTGAAGAATTCTCAATGGGAATTAAATCTAAATTATCATTTTGGAGGCTATGCAAAAGTGAGTTCTAGTTTAATAGAATTCATAAATAACTTCAAAGAAAAGCATCAAATCCCATTAGACCCTGTTTATACAGGAAAGATGATGTACGGTTTGTGGGACTTAATCGAAAAAGACTATTTTCGTAGAGGTTCATCAATCGTTGTAATACACACTGGAGGTTTACAAGGTATAGAAGGTATGAACACACGTTTAAAAAATAAAGGCTTAAAAATCGTATGAAAAAGCTTGTTTACCTATTTGTCACATTGATAACTATTTCTGTATCGGCTCAAGACTTGAGTTCTGAAGATTATATACAGAAGTTTCATAAAATAGCTATTGATGAGATGCATTCCTATGGAATTCCTGCAAGTATTACTTTGGCTCAAGGGATTTTAGAATCTGGAAATGGAAATTCTCAACTCTCAAAAAAATCAAAAAATCACTTTGGGATAAAGTGTCATAATGGTTGGAATGGTAAGAAAGTTTATCACGATGATGATGTGGAAAATGAATGTTTTAGAAAGTATAGAAAAGTATCGGATTCATATAGAGACCATTCTGAGTTTTTGAAGAATAGAGATCGCTATACCTTTTTATTCGACTATAAAATGACGGATTATAAATCGTGGGCTAAAGGTTTAAAAAAAGCAGGTTACGCTACAAATCCTCATTATGCAGATAAATTGATAGAATTAATTGAACGTTTCGATTTAGCACAATACGATAATGCTAGTAAATCTGGAAAAAGAAAGGTGAAGAAACCGAAGCGTAAGGAGAGAAAGAAAATACGAAAAAGCGAAAATGGTTTAAAATATGTACTTTCAGAGAAAGGTGATGATTTTGATAAAATTGCTCGTGAACATAGTATGTGGATGTGGGAGTTGCTTAAATATAATGATGTGAATAGTAATCAGAATCTTACTGATGGACTGGTTGTGTACTTAGAGCAAAAGAAATCGAAATCAAAAATTGAGTTTCATATTGTGGAAAATGGAGAAACCCTTTATTCTATATCCCAATTACACGGTGTACAGTTAGCTAAACTAAGATATAAAAATCGATTGGATAAAGATCAAGATGTACAAGAGGGAGAGAAAATATTTCTTAGAAAACGAAAACCAAAAAATTACTCTGCTGCATAATTGTATATCATTCCCGATTCACCGCCTACGATGAAATTTAATTTCCCATTTAGCTCTAGATCTTCTAAAATACCACTTGTAGTTCCATATAATGGAAAGCCATATACGATGTCGTTCGGAGATCTAAATAGGTAAGCTTGAGATGATTTAATATCTGTTATACATAAGTAGTACTGGGATTCTGATTTGTAAATATTAGCCTCGGTTAGTTTGTCTGTGTCAAATGAGTGAAGTAAGTTTATTTCGCTACCATTTACTTTTAAATCTTCACCTTCAACTAATATGCGATGTTCTCGGCTATAGCTAAATTGTATGTTTTCGTCAAATTCAAATTGAATGCTATTGTCAATGCTACCGTCAAAAAGAATATTTTGTTGTATTCCTTTTTGATCGATTGTTACAATTCTAGTTTCGGCAAGCGTATTCCCTTCTACAACTTGAAGCTTATTGTGAGAAAACTCAATTTTATCTTTAACCTTAATTCTATTTTCTCCACGTCGATTTAAGATGTTTAACGTACCATTTTCTTCTGGGAGTAATATATAGTCGTTACCAGCTACAACAAAGTGTTGAGCTGGATGGACAACATTACTTTTTGTCTTTTTTAATTTCCAACCATCTATAATTTCACCTCTTTTGTTGAATAGATAATGGTTCTTTCCACAAGAAAGTAAAATTCTATATTCTCTATTTTTTTGGTAGTCAAATAAAGCTAAAGGGAGTTGTGTTTCTTTTTTAAGAAGAATTGGATAAGACCCTACATCTCTACCTTTTCGATCGATTAAGTATATTTTGTTTTGAGTGTTAAAAAGTAATTGGAGTTTGCGATTTTTATAAAGGTCTATTTGCTGTATTCCCTCTATAATAGCGCCATCTAATTTACGTTTCCACAGAATTTCACCTTCAGTAGAAATTAAGTAGAGGTTGTAGTTCTCGTCTTGAACTGCAATTTCCCATTTCTGGTTATAATGGTTTTTTACTAGGCTGATTTTTGATAATATTGGAGCGTCTAATTGTTTTGTCCAGATTGCTCTCGTTTGGTCAGCTTCAGATTGGTCAAAGTGTAAATATGCGTTACTGTAACAAATATCATTACTAGCGTCAAATTGTAAACCAAAGGATCTGAATGGATAGAGTCCTGTTGAGTATTGATTTATAAAACTACTAATCGTTGTTTGTAAGTAATTGCTAGCTAGTTGTAAAGCGGCTGGGCTTTGTATGTAAATAGAGAAATTAGCATTATTATTCAATTGCTCCATACAATTGTTGTAATCTTTGGAGTAAGCGAGTTGCTTTTCAGATTTATAATCGTTGATAATATTCTTTAACAAAGCAATATCTTCAGTTAAGATAAGTTGCTCATTAAGTATGCAACCATAGTTTAAACTATCGTAAACAATATTGTTAGTAAGAATAGAAAAGTAATTTAATTGATCCCATGTAAATAGTTGTATTTCTCTATATTCAACAATTGAATCTGCATTAGACTGAAGATAATTCTCTACATTCCCACAATTAGTTAAGTCAATTACAAATCCAGGGATTAGTTGATTACTATTTTCTGCTAAAAACCAAGTAATCTCACTATCAATCCAAGACTCAAATTCCATTTTAATATTTTCATTTAAACCTGAGATATCTTTATCGAAAGTGTTTTTTTTATGCTTGTGAACTAAAGCGCTAAATTGTTTACGCTGATATTGTTTGAAGTTTTCAAAACATCTACTTGTAAATAGGCTTGTATTTTTGGGTAGTACAGAAGGAGCTATTAATTTATGACCTTCATTTCCTTCAAAAAAACTTAACTCTTGCGAAAGTGAATCATGACTCAAACTGATACCACTAAGTAATATGCCATTCTTTAAGATATCAATATCCCATTCTACCCACTCAAATTGGTTCTTTAAATTTGAACCTCTTTTCAAGAGACTTTTACTAATTTTGTCAAAGTTCTTACCGTTTATATATAAATTGAAGTCTTCTTTTTTGTTAGAAGATTTGTAAATTGTATTAAAAGAGTTGTTAAGCGTTAAATTATTTGGAGTTACTAATTGTCTAAGCGCATCCTCAACTAAAACTTTCTCTTGACTGATTAGTATCAGCCCTTTATGAATGGAATAGTATAAGGTATAAACTTGGTTTTCTACTTCCATAATCAATGCATCACCGTAGGGGTGTTCTTTTGTCGAAGCGTAATTGTTTAAGTCTAGTTCTAGGAGTTGTATTTTTTGCTCCTGATTTTCAGTAGAACTGATTATTAACCAGTTAAAAGATTCAGCTCCTGTTAGATGAAGTGATAAAAATACAGGGTTTACACTTGAAAGATGAGAAGCATAAGAAGCTAAGCTTGAGTCAATAGTGAACAATGTTTCCTTTTGATTTTTAAAAGAAGTTTCTGTGCTCAATTTTGCCCATAAGTTACTTTTTGACAATTCTTTTATGCTCTTCGTAAAATTGTTTGTCTCTACAATTACGGCAGCATCAATTGGAATAGCATGGATGGAGTCGCTAGTTTGTTTTTCATCTTTTTGACAGCCAAAAAATGTACTGATAGTAAGTAGTAGAATGAGAACCCTTTGCATAGTTTTATATTAGCTTTTCAAAAATAGAAATCCCTAGCTAAATTGAGCATGTTTTTATTGTTTTTCGTAAGTTTGATTTGACTTAATATTTGTTGCATGAAAAATATTTGCTTACTTATTTTATCATTATTCTTACTCTCAAACAATGGCTATTCTCAAAGCATCCCCTTGTCAAACAAAGAAAAGCTTGAGATTTCTAATTATTATTTCAATAAACTTTGCAATGGTGTTCTATTGGTAAGGTTGAAAAGTAATAAAAGAAAAATCGCTGCCCTTAAAGATAGAGGTTATTTTGATGAGGCTATAAAAGTGGAAGTGATGCAGAATATCTATAACAAGGAAATTATAAGTGCATTTACTAATGAAATGACTTTTTGTAATACATATTTCTTTTATAGTGATCAGTCGAACAATGTAAGGGAGAAAGATTTTTCTGAGCCATTTTTCTTAGACTCAAACTTAGTCATTGATGAGTCAATAGAATTTAGTTTTGACGATTTTCTCATTGCAGAATTTGGTAATGTTGCACAAGATACCGCTAGTTATAAAGACTTTTATATTACCACTGGTCAAAATGGGAAGACTAAAAAATCTAGTTACTGGGGTGGTCCAAATTTTCATTTTGGAGCATTAGTAGTAATGACTGACGATTTTGTTCAATTACGAAGACCTTTTCCATCATTCGTTAGAACCTTCGATTCTATACCACTCTTCAGAAGAGCTACATTTAAAGTTGTTGCTAGGCTGAATGATAAGTTTTTAAGA
>Ga0187827_10002933_pt1 | contig 22716 bp, 14 predicted proteins | sample ETNtaG_39_FD_167969 | JGI IMG/M metagenome (GOLD analysis project Ga0187827, IMG submission 167969) | Marine microbial and viral communities from oxygen minimum zone, Eastern Pacific Ocean - ETNP2014_SV_150_PacBio MetaG (Illumina Assembly) | ecosystem: Environmental > Aquatic > Marine > Hypoxic... | reverse complement strand
TGCTGACGGCGGTGACGACCACCGTGGTGACGTTTCTTCTGAGCCCGACGTACATGAGTCTCTCCCGGATTTCCGTCGAGAAGGACACCTCCGACATTGCCCCGTTGCTCGGCATGCAGTCCGGGCCGGCGCAGTTTGATCCCTACTTCATACAGACCGAATTTGAGAAAATCCAGTCACAGAAGGTTCTCGAAAAGGTTGTGGATACATGCAAGCTGACCGAGGAGTGGAAAACCGATGCCGGCGATTCATTAAGCCTTCCCAATGCCCGGAAAATGCTGGAAAAAATGATTGATATTCGCCAGTACCGGAACACCAGCATTATCGAGCTTCGGGCGTACGACCGGAAACCGCAATTGGCTCGACAGATTGCCCAGGCCCTTGCCGAAGAATACAAAAATCACAGAACCAGTTTGCAGAAGGACCGGGTGAAAATAGGAATCCAGGCGCTTTCTAAGAGGATGGAAGAGATCAACGAGAAGATCACCGGCATGCAGGCCACGGTGGACCGGTTGCGGACCGACTTGGGCATTTCCGATGCGGCCGGGGAGGAGAGCTACTCGATCATCGAGCCGGAAATCGTGCGCCGTTACGAGGCGGAGTTGATCACATCCAAAGGGGTTCACACGACACAGTCCACTTTGCTTGAGGGGCTCAAGGAACAGTCGGTCGAGCAGTTGCGGGCCTCCATCCTGACTGCCCATCCGGATGCTCAGTTGGATGTCCTGGTCCGTGAGCTGCACACCGGCCAGCAGACATTGGCCAATCATAGTATCGACCTGGGGGAACAGCACCCGAGAATCAAGGGGTTGAAGAAAGTGGTGACCACGCTCGAGGGGCAGATCGACGACCGGATACAGGGAGTCCTTGCGGGTTTGGAACTGAGGGTGAAATCCTCCAAGGCCCAGGTGGAACAGCTGCAGCGGGATGTCGTGGAGGCCAAGCATCGGGAATCCGACATGCGGGAAAAGGGACGGGAATATTTTGACGCCAAGCGGGAACTGTCCAACACCACTCGCATTCGAGACACGATCCTGTTTCGGATCATGCAGGAAGAGGTGGATCTGGAACTGCCGAAGTCATCCACGGTGGAAGTCATCGACGATGCCGATTTGCCCGAAAAGGCAGTGAAGCCAAACATCCCACTGAACATCGCGCTGGGGATGGTGGTCGGCCTGATCCTAGGCGTGGGTCTGGCATTCTTTATCGAGTATCTCGACACCAGCGTGAAGACGATTGACGACGTCGAGCGTGCCCTTGGTGCAGCCGTCCTTGGTGTCATTCCTCAAAACGTGGGTTCCCTCCTGGACGAAGGCGATGAAAGCCCCCACGCGGAGGCGTACCGTGTGCTGCGCACCAATATCCTTTTTGCCGGGCGTCAGACTGAGGACCAGACCACATTCAGCGTGGTGAGCGGCGGTGCGGGCGAGGGCAAGACAACGACCATGTTCAATCTTGCAGTGGTCTTTGCGCAGCAGGGCGACCGGGTTCTGGTTGTGGACTCCGACCTGCGCCGGCCCTCAATGCATCGTTTCTTCAAGGTGTCCAACAACATCGGACTGACCAACTACCTGCTTGGGCAGGTCACTATCGACGAGGTCATCCAAACCTCGGAAATACCGTCACTCCATTTCGTCCCCAGCGGCAAGCTGCCCAGCAGTTCCATGGGAATTCTCAGTTCAGCCAAGATGAAGGAGTTCGTGGTCGAAATGAAGAGCCGGTACGACTACGTGTTCCTGGACGCCCCGCCCATCATGGGGGTGAGCGATGCCTCGGTCCTCGCCAGTATGGTGGACATGTGCGTGCTGGTCGTTCAGTACCGCAAGTACCCTCAACTGATGACCCAACGGGCGAAGGAAATGGTGACCAAGGTCGGCGGTGACCTCGTGGGCGTGGTTCTGAACAACATCAACATTTCCCAGGATTCCTATTACTACTACTACAGTGGCTATTACTACGACTACTACTACAAGAGCCGCGAAAAGGAGGAGGATTCGGCCGACGAGGCCCCAGACGGAAAGAAGGAAACCAAGCTGCTGGCCAAGGCTGATATCGGCGGGGATGATGAAAAGCCCAAGTATTAAGGGCGCTGGAAGGGGTTGGGCGCTGAGTTGTTCGAAAATGGATTTGATGAGCTATCTGATGAAAGGTGTTTGCAGGGGTTTATTGGTTGCAGTTTTGTTGGTGGCTGCGGGCTGCGAGACCACCCGCCCACAGCCCGTGAGCCCGGGGGGCGGGACGAGTGACGTACCGTTACCCGTCAACTCCACAGACAGCCTCGAGCCCGGGAACCAAATCACCATCACCTTCAGCGGGTTGAGCACCATTCCGATACCGTACGTTTGCCGCATCCGTGAGGATGGCACCATCAGTCCTCCATACCTGAAAAACTCAGTCACCGCCGCCGGGAAAACCGTTGGTGAACTCGAGAGCGAACTGGAACAGGCATACGTGCCCGATATCTACAAGACCATCAATGTCACCATCAAGACAGCCGATCGTTTCTTTTACGTGGGGGGGGAGGTTCGGCAGCCCAGCCGCCAGATCTTTATCGGTCGGATCACGGTTACCCAGGCCATCCAATCCGCCGGTGACTTCACTGACTTTGCCGACCAGAGGGAAGTCCGTGTGATTCGCGCCAACGGCAAGGTGGATATCGTTGACTGCAAGGCGGCGTTGGATGACCCAACAAAGGATCTGCCGGTTTATCCGGGGGATAATATTGTCGTGGAGCGACGGCTTTTTTGAAGATACGACTCGAAAGGATTGACGAAGTCACGGCGGGCGACCCAATCGAGGCCCGCCGTTTTCCTTTTGCGCTTGGCCAAGCGAAGGAGTGCGATCTGAGGATCGATGCCAAGGGCGTGTGGGGCAAACACCTGATTCTCGACAACGATGGCGAAAACGGGATTACAGCAACCCCGTGCCCGGATGCACTGGTCGTCGTCAACGGCGATTCCCACCGCAAAAAATTCCGGTTGAATCACGGCGACCTGGTGGAACTGGGTGCCGCCAAGTTTCATTTCTGGCTCGCGCCGCTTGGTCAGGCGGACCGGCGCAGGCTTGAAGGCTTGATCTGGGCGGCCTTGTTTCTGTTGGCCCTTGGCCAAGCGGGGGTGGTCGCCTGGCTTCTGAACTCAAGCTGACAAAAAGCCCAATCCATTGGTTTTCATTGAGTTAAGAACTTTTTCATCAGCCCTGGAGGGCGGTATTTTTCGGCAAGAACAATCTGCCGATTGACAAGGCGAGCACTTTGTGAAACAATTTATCGCTGTCCTGCGTATGACGCGGGACTTTCTTTTTGGGTCATAAGGTGGAATGTACCCGCGTCCGATCGAGATAAACGGAATGGCAAAAGCAAAAATCAAAAAAACCGCAGCAAAAAAAACAGCCACAAAAAAGGCACCGGCCAAAAAGGCCAAAAAACCCGCGCGATCCAAGGCGACTGGCGCGAAGAAAAAAACAGCCGCCAAAAAGGCAGCAAAACCAACGGCCAAAAAGCCGGGTGGCCGGGGTGTAAAACAAACCGTGGCCAAGCGAGCAGCCAAAAAGTCGTTGCCCAAAAAACCAGCCGCGAAAAAGAAGGCTCCGGCCAGGAAGACGGCCAAGCCTGCTGCAAAAGTGTCGGCCAAGAAGACAGCCAAAAAAGCCGTGGCCAAAAAGGCGGCGAAGCCCGTTTCCAAGGTTCCCACGAAAAAGGCACAGGTAAAGGAAACTGCTTCCAAGAAAGCGGCGAAGAAACCAAAACCCAAGGAAACCAAGGCCAAGAAACAGAAGACCCCGTCGCCCGCTGAGGCATCTCGGGAGGGCGTCGATGAATCCGGGTTGGTGGATGTACCGCCGCAGGAGCCCGACTTTTCCAAGGATGAAGAGTTAAACTTGCCGGAGAAGATCAAGGAATTGGTTCAGTTGGCGCAGGACCAGGGTCACCTGACCATCTCCGACATCAACGAGACGTTGCCCAAGGACCTGATCACTCCGGAGAAACTGGACGAGGTGTTCGCCAAGTTGAAAAGTCTTGAGGTGGAGATTGTCGAGCAGCTCGATGCGGCGCCCCGCCAGAAACCGGTGCAGTCGGAGAGCGAGGCCGAAAAAAGCCGGTTGGACATTCTCGACGACCCGGTTCGCATGTACCTCAAGCAGATGGGGCAGGTGCCGCTGCTGACGCGCGAGCAGGAGGTGGAGATTTCCAAGCGGATCGAGGCCGCGGAACTGGAGGTCAAGCGCATCCTGTACAGCCTTGGCTTCACTGCCAAGGAACACATTGCCCTGGCTGAAAAGCTGACCGCTGATCCCCCCAAGGAGCGCTTTGACCGCGTCACGGTTGACAAGGTCATTGAGACCCGTGAGAAGCATATCAAGGCGTTGCACCGCCTCATCAAAAAGGTGAGGGAGGAGGATGCCGAGGTGGACAAGAAATATACCGCCTGGCGTCGAGCCGCCAAGGCCAAGTCGAAGAAGGCCAGCGAGGCGTTCGAGAAACTGAACGACAAACTACAGAAAAACTTTCCGAAGTTTCTCTTCAAACAGAAGGTCATCGAGGAAATGGGGCTGGTCGCGGACAATATCCACGACAAGATGCAGCAGAACCTTCGGGCCATCGAGCAGTTGCAGCAGGCTCCCAAGTCGTCGCAGACCGACATGATGCTCAAGGGTGAGGCAGGCAAGCTGACCGCTCTCGAGGCCTTCGTCCGGAAGCCGTCCGAGGATTACCTCACGACCTACGAGGAGTTGCAGCATTTCGCTCGCAAGGCACACCAGGCCAAGAGCGAAATGATCGAGGCCAATCTGAGGCTCGTGATTTCCATCGCTAAGAAATACACCAACCGGGGGCTCTCCTTCCTCGACCTGATCCAGGAGGGCAACGTCGGCTTGATGAAGGCGGTCGAGAAATTCGAATATCGCCGCGGCTACAAGTTCTCCACCTACGCCACGTGGTGGATTCGCCAGGCGATCACCCGCTCGATTGCTGATCAGGCACGCACGATCCGCATTCCGGTGCACATGATCGAGACCATCAACAAGCTGATGCGCGTGCAGAAGCAGCTCGTTCAGGAATTTGGTCGCGAGGCCACACCGGAGGAAATTGCCGATGAGATGGAGTTGGCGGTCGATCGCGTGCGGGCCATCATGAAGATGGCGCAGCAACCCATCTCGCTGCAGGCTCCTGTTGGCGACAGCGAAGACACCAGCTTCGGTGATTTCATCGAGGACAAGAGCGCAGATAACCCGACCGACATGGCCAGCTACAGCCTGCTGAAGGATCGGCTTGGCGACGTGTTGACCTCGCTGACCGAGCGCGAGCGCAAGGTGCTCGAGCTGCGTTTCGGCCTGACCGACGGCTACTCTCGCACCCTTGAGGAGGTGGGCAAGCAGTTCAAGGTCACCCGCGAGCGCATTCGGCAGATCGAGGCCAAGGCCCTGCGCAAGATGCGCCATCCGACACGCATACGGCAGCTCTCCGGCTTTCTCGAGCGCGAGGAGTTCCTCGCCTCGTAGGCAGAAATGACAAAAAGCCCTTCCACCCGGAGGGCTTTTTTGTTTCCACTTGGCCAAGCGCACATGGAGTCCACATCAGACATCCCTCGAACCGAAGACCTGTTTGACCTTGGCCAAACGGATCACGCGAGCTTGTTCGACTCGCTTGGTCAGGCGTGGGAGGTGCTCCTGCGCATCAGCGACTATCTGCGCGACAACCTGCGACCGCAGCAGCTTGGCCAAGTGCACGCCCAGGCGGTGATCGAAGGCGATGTGTTCATCGGTGCGGGCACGGTGATCGAGGCCGGGGCGCTGGTTCACGGGCCGGTTTGGATCGGCCGCAACTGCCGCGTCGGCCACGGGGCGACGCTGCGCGGCAACGTGATCGTCGGCGACGACTGCGTGGTCGGCCAAGCGGCCGAGTTGAAAAATGCGGTGCTGTTCAACGGCTGCGACGTGCCGCACTTCAACTACGTCGGCGACTCGGTGCTGGGCTACCACGTTCACCTAGGCGCCGGGGTAATGCTCTCTAACTACCGGCTGATCCGGGGCAACGTCAATGTGCGGGTTGGCGATCGAAAAATCGACAGCGGCTTGGCCAAATTTGGAGCATTGATCGGCGACCGGACCGAGATCGGCTGCAACGCCGTGCTCAACCCCGGCACAATCATCGGCCGTGACTGTGTGCTGTACCCGAACGTGACATTCACCGGCGTGCTGCCGGCCAAGCGCTTGGTCAAAAACAAAACCGAGCTGGCGGTGGTTGAAAAACGGGAGGCCGCTGAGTGATCAGTTTCGTAGACGAGGAGCAGGGCGCGGGGCTCGACCTGGTTGCCGCGACCGAGACGTTTTTTTCCGAGAGCGGCCTGTTGTCGAAGGCGAAGAATTTTGAGTTCCGTCCCGAGCAACAGCAGATGGCCGTGGCCGTGGCCAAGGCACTGAAAGGCAGCGAGCACTTCATCGTCGAGGCCGGCACCGGCGTCGGCAAAAGCCTGGCCTACCTCATCCCGGCAATCTTTCACGCGGTCAACCAAAACAAAAAGGCGGTGGTCTCGACCCACACGATCAACCTCCAGGAGCAGCTCACCGAGAAGGATTTGCCGATGCTGAAACAGATCCTACCGGTGGAGTTCACCTACGCGATGCTGAAAGGCCGGGGCAACTATCTTTGCACGCGGCGGCTGCAGCGCGCGCGGCAGCAGGCGGCGACGCTGCTAACCTCCGGCGAGATGGAGGAACTCAAGCGCATCATCGAGTGGGCGAAGAAGACGACCGATGGCAGCCTGTCCGACTTTGACATCACGCCTGACCCGAAGGTGTGGGACCTGGTCAACTCGGAGCGCGGGCTGTGTTCATCTAAGCTCTGCGGGCACAGCTCGGACATCGGCAAGATGGGCCAGACCTGTTTTTTTCAGCGTGCCCGCAGCCGGATTCTTTCCGCCGACGTGCTGGTGCTGAATCACTCCCTGTTTTTCAGCCTGCTTGGCGATGACGGCCGGGAGGATGACGAGCCGAACGAGGAGGAGGGTGTGCTGTTCAAAAACGACTTCGTGATCCTCGACGAGGCGCACAACGTTGGCCCGGTCGCCTCAAGACACATGGGCCTGAGTGTTTCGAGCGGCCAGGTGCGGTTCAATTTACAGCGACTCTGGAATCCCAAGACCAGCAAGGGTCTGCTGGGCTTGCTGCGCGAGGCCAGGGCGACGCGATCGGTCGAGGACGCCTCGGCGGCGATGGAGCAGTTCTTCGGCGAACTCGAGGTGGCGTGCGACGAGTTGAACGAGCAACAAGCAAAGGCCAGCAAGTTTGGCGGGAACAGTAACCGCGCATGGAAGGAGCTGCGTGTGCGCTCTCCGGACCTCATCGACGACACGCTGTCGCTGCCGCTCCAGCGCGTGCGCGAGGCGCTGCTACAGGCACGCGAGGGCACAGATGACGCCGACACCGGGCAGGAGTTGGCGGAGTTCAACCGGCGCGTCGGCGAGCTTCGCGAAGGGGTGAAACTGTTCCTCACGCAGGAGTCGGACGACCACGTTTACTGGGTGGAGAAATCCGGCAAGGCCAACACGATCCTGTCGCTCAACGCAGCGCCGGTGGATGTCGGGGTGCACCTGCGGCGGCGACTCTTCCGCTGCAATTCGCCGGTGGTGCTAACGAGCGCCACGCTGGCCTTGAGCGATTCCACCTCGGCCAAGGCCAAGGGTGGGCTCGATTATTTCGCCAGCCAAATCGGTGCTGAGCAGGTCAACGCGCTGCAGGTCGGCTCGCCGTTCGACTACGAGAGGCAGATGAAACTGTTCATCGCCGGCAAGATGCCCGACCCGCGTGTGCCGGAGTTCCGCGATGCCTTGGCGGGGCAACTCCGCCATTTCATCGAGTTGAGCGAAGGCCGGGCCTTTGTACTGTTCACCAACTTCAAGCTGATGCGGGAGGTGGCGGAGGAGCTCGAGGGTTTCTGCGCCGACCACGGCTGGGACCGACTGGTGCAGGGCGTCGGCGTGCCGCGTTCGACAATGCTCGAGCGGTTCAAGCGCGACGAACACTCGGTGCTGTTTGGCACGGACAGCTTTTGGCAGGGCGTCGACGTGCCGGGCGACGCGTTGCGCAACGTCATCATCACGCGGCTGCCGTTCGCCGTGCCGGACCATCCGCTGGTCGAGGCGAAAATCGAGGCAATCGAGGCTCGTGACGGCAACCCGTTCATGGAGTTTTCGCTGCCGGTGGCGGTGCTGAAATTCCGGCAGGGCGTCGGCCGGCTCATCCGCACCAAGAGCGACGAGGGCATCGTCGTGGTGCTCGATAGCCGCGTGCTGACCAAGCGCTACGGCCAAATCTTCATCGACTCCCTCCCCAAGTGCCCAACCGAAATCGTGTGATTTTTCCGAATTGGCTCGTTCGGGAATTGAACAGGCCGTGCGCCGGAGGCATCCTAAACCGCGATGAGAGCCTGTCGTCTCGGTTTTATTTTCCTGCTGTCATTTGCCGGCAAACTCAACGCGCAGTTTGACGATCCGTTCGGCGACCAGGCTGCTGGCGCCAAGCCGGCGACCACGGTGCGGCTGCTGTTGTCCCATAATGAAGCCAAGCCGGTCTCGACGGTGACGGCTGGTCTCGAGTTGACGATGGACGACGGCTGGCACACGTACTGGATCAACCCCGGCACGGCCGGTATCGCGACCGACATCGAGTGGACGCTGCCCAAGGGCGTGAGCGCCGGGTCAATCCAGTGGCCAACACCGGACAAGTTCACCGCGCTTGGTTCGATCGGCTACGGCTATCACGACAAAACAATCCTGCTCGTGCCGCTGACCATCGGCGCCGACGCCGCGCTTGGCCAAGCGACGATCTCCGGCAAGGTCAGTTGGCTCGAGTGCAAGGAAAGCTGCATCCCGCGGGACCAGAAGGTAAATGCAAAGCTGGTGATCGCCGGGACGGCCAAGGTCTCGGCCAACACCGCTGAGCTCGATGCGACAAAAAAGAAACTTCCGAAAGCCGATGCTAGGTTGGCCGTTAAGGCCTGGTGGGATGGCGCGGCCAAGGATGATGAACGGACGTTGCTAATCGAGTTCGATGCCGGCCAAGCGGAAGCCGATGCTGATTTCTTTTCAATGCCGTCCGAGTCGTTCGACGTGTCGCCGGAGAGCGAAGTGACCGTCTCTGCAGCAACCAGGGTCCGAATCAAAAAAACGGTGACGAAGTTTGAGGGCACTTGGCCAAGCGAGCTCACCGGCTTGGCTGTTCGCAACCTAAAGGATCACGACAAGACGGAGGCATTCGAGGTAAAGTTCGCGGTTTTGGCCTCCGCATCGGGCACTGCCGGAACGACAACGGCCGCCGGGCCTCCGCCAACAGCCACCACTGGCAAGTCGCTTTGGCGGATGCTGGCGTATGCGTTCATTGGCGGTCTGATTTTGAACATCATGCCGTGCGTGCTGCCGGTGATCTCGCTGAAGATTTTGGGGTTCGTGAATCAAAGCAAGGAGTCACCCGCGCGCGTGCAGCTGCTGGGGATGCTTTACGGCGCAGGCGTGGTCATGTCGTTTTTGGTGTTGGCCAGTGTGGTGATCGGCGTGAAAAGCGCCGGCGAAATGGCGAGTTGGGGAATGCAAATGTCCAACCCGCAGTTCGTCGTTTTGTTGACCATCCTCATCACGTTAGTGGCCTTGAATTTGTTCGGATTGTTCGAGGTGACGCTCGGCTCTGTGGGCGTTGCGGCCGGCTCGATGGCGACTCGGGAGGGAGCGGGAGGCGCGTTTTTCAACGGCGTCCTGGCCACGGTATTGGCGACGCCCTGCACGGCGCCGTTCCTCGCGCCGGCGCTTGGCTTTGCCTTCACGCAAACTGCCGCCGTGATCGTGCTGATGTTTGTCACCGTTGCGCTTGGCCTCGCGTTGCCGTACGTCGTGCTGAGTTGGAATCCACGACTGCTGCGTTTCCTGCCCAAGCCGGGGCCGTGGATGGAGAAATTCAAGGTTGCGATGGGATTCCCGATGTTGGCCACGGCGATTTGGCTCTTCACGGTGAGTTACGAATATTACGGCGACCGAATTTTGTGGTTCGGTATTTTTCTGACCGTGCTTGCCATGGCGATCTGGGTGTTCGGTGAATTTTTTCAGCGCGGAATCAAGCGGCGCGGTTTGGCCTTGGGCATCGCCGGGGCTCTGACGCTTGGGGGAGTGGTGTTCGGGCTTGAGGGGCAGATGCAATGGCGCACCCCGACCGACCCGTTGGCGGCCAAGTCCGGAGTGGTTCAGGATTTCCCCGGCGGCATCCTCTGGCATCGTTGGTCGCCGGAAGCGGTGGCCAAGGCGCGCGAGGCGGGGCAGCCGGCGTTGGTGGACTTCACGGCCAAGTGGTGTGCGACCTGTATTTGGAACAAAAAAACGAGCATCGACATCGAGTCGGTTCGCACGGTGTTGGCCGACAAAAACATGAAGGCGTTCCGGGGCGACTACACGCGCCGGCCGGATTACATCACTGAGGAGTTGCAACGCTGGGGCAGGGCGGGCGTGCCACTCGTGCTGGTTTTTCCGTCCGACAAAACCAAGCAACCCAAGCTTCTGCCTGAGTTGCTGACCGCCGACACCGTCCTAACCGCCCTAAACGGAGCCGTCGACTGAGCCGCTTGGCCAAGCGCTATTCATCCAGGATGCCGAGGTCTTGCAGGAACGGTTTGAGGGAGCGCGGGCGGCCAAGGAATTTCTCGATCGACTCGCTGACTTCGCGCGAGTCGCCCACCTCGTAAATCTCCCGCCGCAGGCGCTGTCCTGCTGCGCTGTCGAAGTAGCGGTCGGGCGCATTTTCAAAAACCGTGGCCATGTCGGCGGAGATCGAGTCGGCCCAGGCGTAGCCGTAGTAGCCAGCGTCGTAGCCCATGAGGTGGCCGAAGTAGCCGACGAACGCCGTGTTTTCCTGCGGCTTGAGATAGACCGCCTCCGTGATTTGGTTGGACAGTGCGACCGGTTCGATGATCCGGGCCTGCTCCACCGTCAGCGAGTGCAGGCTCAGGTCAACGAGCCCGTAAGAAAGCTGGCCGCGATAGTGTCGGGCGATGGTGGCTTTCTTTGCCTCCTTCAGTTTTGCGAGGACGGATTCCGGGATTTTTTTTGAAGAGTCACGATAGTCAGCGGCGAACGAGTCGAGCACGGTCTTGTCCCAAATCCAGTTCTCGAGCATCTGCGACGGTGCCTCGACAAAGTCGCGCGGAACGCTTGTTCCAGCGAAGCGAGTGAAACGTGTCTGCGTTAGGATGCCGTGCAGCGCATGGCCGAACTCATGGAAGAGCGTTTCGACGTTGTCGTGCGAGAGCAGTGACGGCTTGTCCTTCCCTGGCGTGGGGAAGTTGCAGATCAGCGCGACGGTGGGCCGCTGGTAGGCGCCGTCCGGTAGGCGTTTGCCGGAGATCAGCGGGAACATCGCGAAGTGGTTGTATTTGCCCTCGCGTGGGAACATGTCGAGGTACAACGCGCCCAGCGGGTTGCCGGTGGCCGCGTCGTAAACGAGGTGCAGCGTCACCTGCTCGTTCCATTTGTACGGCGCGGTGGAGGCCACGATCCTCAGGCCGAAGATGCGCTCGTACACGCGGAACATCCCGTGCAGCGTCTGTTCGTACGGAAAAAACACGCGAAGCTGCTCGGTGTCCACGGCGTACTTCTCCTTCTTTAGCAGGTTCATGTAGTAGAAGGCATCCCACATTTTCAGGGTGGTGTTGGCGTCGCCGGTCTCGCGGCGCTTCATTTCGGTGAACTGCGCGAGTTCGGCCTGCCACTTTGGCTCGAGGCCGCGCTTGAGGTTCATCAAAAACTCGCGCGCCGTGGTGCCGTCGCCGGCCATCTTGACTTCGCACTTGTAGTCGGCCCACGTCTTGTAACCGAGCTTGGCGGCGATCGTGGCGCGGAGTTGCAGGACGGTCTTGAGCAGCGGGATGTTTTTCTCGCGGGCAAGCCGTTTGCGCTCGCCGGAGATGCGTTTGCGCGTGGCCTCCGGCTTGGCGCTGCGCATGACGTTGAGGTAGTGAAACGTCACGTTGGCCTGGAGCGTGTACTCGTCGTCGCCGGTCTTGACCTGCTCGAGGAAACTTTCCGGCAGCCCCCCGAGCTGTACGCCCGTGAATTTCAGCTCCTTCTTTGCGTTGGTGATGTTCGTGCGGAACTCGGTGGTCGCGGCGGAGAGTTGCTTGCGGAGCCGCTCAACCTCGTTGCGCTCGGGCTTGGCCAGATGAAGGCCGGCCCGTCGATAGTCGCGCAGCGTCTGCTCGAGTAGCCGCTTGGCTTCGCCGCTCAGCTTGGGCGACGAGTCGGCGTACGCCTTGACCACGTGGTAAACATCCTCGCGATAGTCGAGGCCGACGGCCCACTCGTCGAACTGCTTGATCGCCTCGGTGGCCTGCGCGCGATGCTCGGCGTTCTCGCTGGTTTCCTTGAGCATGTAGGTGCGGTTGGCCACCAGCGACAGGTCAAACGCCAGGTCGTCGAGCGCGCCGATCGTGTTGTCGAAGGTCGCCTCGCTTGGCTTGATTCTGCCAATGGCATCGAGCCGGTCGTCCGCCGCCGCGATCGATGCACGGATCGCGTCGAGCGAGGCCTCCGGCGTGGTTTCAAACGGCGGTAGCGCGACTCGTGTGCCGTTGCGCTTGGCCAAGCGCTCGAACTCCGCCCAGTCGCCGGAGAATCCTGTCCCGGAGTTAAGGCTTGTTTTTGTAGTGGAGCAGGCAGCGAGAATGCCGATGGCGACGATCAGTGTGGTGCGAAAAAACATGGGCGACAAGCTACCGTTGGGCGGCGGTTCGGCTCAAGCAGATTCACGGTACAACGATGCCGCCCATCGCTTGGCCAAGCGCCAGGCTGTCGATGCGTCGCGCCTTGATGGCGACGTAAGGTGGGATGTACTGGCTGCGGTGCCGGAACGTTCCCGGTTCGGCAGCGGGATCGCCGTGCTTCGGCTCGGCGAGATCCTCGATCACGAAGCCGCTGCGGCAGAGGCCGCCGACAATCTCCTCCCAGCGATGCACGAACTCGAGCGCGCCTTTTTCACGATGCTCGAAGTTGCCGTCTAGTGGCGGTACCGGCCCCTTGGCATAGTAATCCTCGGTAATGGCGTATCCGCTGGGGAAGGGCGTCGGCGCGGCCTGGAGGTTGGCCGGTTGTTTGTGCTGGCTGAGGTACTGCCCGCCGACGCGCAGCACGCGAGCGATCTCGCCGTAAACCTTGGCGAGGTTCGGAACGTAGCAGGTGCTGACCGGCTGGGTGACGAGGTCGAACGACGCATTGGCGAGCATCGACAGATCGTCCATCGACGCAGCGATGGTGTGCAACTCGAGGCCGCGTTCGCGGGCGACTTGCCCGTCCTGCTCTAGCATCTCCGGGCTGATGTCCACCACCGTGACCGTCGCCCCTGCGGCGGCGTAAAGCGGCGCCTGCAGCCCGCCGCCGCCGCCGAGGCAGAGAACCTGTTTGCCGTCCAGGCTGCCGTCGATCCAGCCTCGGCTGTTGATGGCTTTCGCCGGGTCGTCAAACTCGTCGTCGCGGGCGGTGCGAGTGTGCAGGAGGCCTTGCTGGACGCGCTCGTCCCACACACGGCGGTTATGGTCCTGGGCAATTTCCACGCGGGCGTTTTAGCCTTGGCCAAGCGTTGAGCCAAGCTCGGCGAGCCGAGTCGCGGCGATTTGCGTTTCCCATCATCTGCTTTTCTGTTACACCCCCCCGCCATGTCCTTCAATTCACTTGGACTTTCCGATACCGTTCTCAAAGGGATCCGGGCGATGGGTTACGAAGACCCGACGCCGATCCAGCTTCGGGGCATCCCACTGTTTCTTGAGGGGCGGGACTTGATTGGCAGCGCGCAAACTGGCACGGGCAAAACCGCGGCGTTTGGCCTGCCCATCCTCACGAAGCTCGATAAACCGGCGGACACACCGCGCGCGCTGATCGTTGAGCCGACGCGGGAGTTGGCCTCGCAGGTCGAGACGGCGTTCCGGGATTTTTCGCGGTATTCGGACCTGCGAACGACGGTTGTTTACGGCGGCGTTAAATATGGCAAACAGACCGACGCGCTGAAAAACGGCACCGACATCGTCGTCGCTACACCGGGGCGGTTGCTCGACCACTTGTCTCAGAAAAATTTGACACTAAAAAACATCGAGTACCTCGTGCTCGACGAGGCCGACCGGATGCTCGACATGGGCTTCATGCCGGACGTCAAGAAAATCATCCAGAAATGCCCTGAAAAACGGCACACATCCCTCTTCTCAGCGACCATTCCGCCTATCATCGAGACGATCATCCAGTGGGCGATGAAAGATCCGGAGACAGTCGAGATCGGGATGCGCCGCTCCGTGGCCGACACCGTTTCGCACTCGGTTTATCCGGTGGCATTCGACCAGAAAAACGACCTTGTTCTGGCGTTGCTCGGAAAGGTGGACTTCGATTCAGTCATCGTGTTCTGCCGCACCAAGGTGGGTGCTGACAAGGTGGGGAGCCTGCTGAAACGCCAGAATCATTCCGTGGCAATTCTCCACTCAAACCGAACCCAGTCCGAGCGGGAACGCTCGCTCAACGGCTTCCGGGATGGAAAATATGAGGTTCTGGTCGCCACCGACATCGCCTCGCGTGGACTGGACATTGCCAACGTCAGCCATGTCGTCAACTACGACGTGCCGCAGCATCCCGAGGACTACGTCCATCGCATTGGCCGGACAGGCCGTGCCGCAGCCTCCGGGGATGCCTTCACCATCATGGTGGCTGAGGATCGCCAGCATATGGAGGCTGTCGAGCGGTTTATCGGCAAGAAAATCAACCGGGAAAAAATGGATGACTTCGACTACAAGTACACCTCCCTGTTCGACGATGGAAAACTTGGGTCGACCCCGCGTTTCCGCGGCGGCTCCGTCGGTCGCGGCTACTCCTTTGGCATGTCCACCCGCAAGGGCGGAGGCCGCCGTCGTCGCCGCTAATCTTCCGATTGGCCAAGCGCTTGGCCCTAAATCCAGCCCCGCAGTTTGTAATAGAGCCACCCCACCTGCTCGTGCAGGTAAAAACCAAGTGCCTGAAAACCGTCTGAGCCGGGAACTATACTGTATATTCTGTAATCTGCCTCGAGCGAGCTAAGCCCCTCGAAATCTGACCCAACAGGAACCACATCCAGGCCGGTTTTCTTGAATAGGGCCTCTGCTCTTCTCATATGGGAAGCGGAAGTCACAAGGATGATTTTTTTCCATCCATGTTTTTGTGCCAATGCTTTTGTGTGATCGGCTTCGTCTTTGGTGTTACTGGAGTAATCCAATACGTGAATGGGTGAATCGAACGGTTTCCAGGAACCAAGCCATTCGGCGATTAGTTGTCCATGCAATCCTGTTTGCCCAGATGAGGAGTATTCGCCGCCACCGATCACCAACGTTTCACCTTTTTTCAAACGGACGAGTTCTGCAGCTGTGATTATTCTATCGGTTGCTCCGCTGAATTCAATTGAGTTAACGCCGTAATTTGAAAATCCATGTGAACCGCCCAGCAATACAACGGCGTCGCATTCGGGGAGGGAGCTCAAATCTTCAATGATATATGGTTTTTCGAGAGTGGAGAGGAGGTAGGCGGGGAGTTTCGTGCTGCCGACGAGTGTAATGAAAAGGGCCAGACCGCCGGTAAATAGTGCCTGTCGCTTCTCTTTTTTGATCACGGCACGAACGCAGGCAATAAGCAACACCAGCCAAATCAAACTGATAGGGTTCAAGAAGCGATCCACCATTTTTGACAAGAAATACATCATGCGGCGCGCATGCTTTGATGAATTGGCCGCGGTTGCCCAGCATAAAACCTCGGATTGAGTTTTTCGGGCCAAGCGAGCAACCTTCGCGGCGGCATGAAAGGGAGGTCGTTTTCATTTCTCGTCGTTCTGCTGGCCGGTGCCGCGCTTGGCCAAGCGGCAAGCCAGGTGCCGTTGTCGATCGAGACGTTGGCGACCAAGGCCGACGCGGTGGTGCACGGCAAAGTCGTCCGCATGTCCTGCCAGCGCGACGACAAAGGCCGCATTTTCACCAAGGTGCATCTCCAGATAATCGAGCAGGTGAAAGGCAGAGAGCGTGGTGCGGCGCTGGTGATTGTCCAGGGCGGCGGCGTGCTGGGACGGCGGATTGCCCGCTCGCCGATCCAGCCGAGGTACAGAGTCGGTGCGGAGGTGATTGTGTTTGTGGTGTTCAACAGCCGTGGTGAGGCGGTGACGCTGGGACTGAACCAGGGCAAGTTTGACGTCGTCAGGCGGCCGGAGACCGGCCTGACCACAGTGCGAAATCCGTTCCACGGCCTGGCCAAGCGCGATGACCCGCGCGGGGTGGTGAAGCGGGCGCTTGGCCAAGCGAAGCCGCTGACGTTCGCCGAGTTGAAGCGTCAGGTGAGGAGGGCGATGAAATGAGCCGATGGCTCGCGATTATTGCTGCGCTTGGTTTGACGAATGCCGCCATGGCATTTGTCCTGTTCAAGAATGAGGATGGCAAGCCGTTACGTTGGCGACTTGATGAGTTGGATCCTCTGGTTCATCCCAACGTGGTGAACCGTGACACACGCGCCATTCGCTACTACCTGGCCAGGGATGCGTGGTCGGAGCAAAACGCCGAGGCAGAGTTGAACGCGGTTCGTACTGCGATTGGCCAATGGCAGTCGGTGCCGGGGACGGTGTTAAAGTTCGAGGAGGCCGGCTTGGTGCCGCCCGGCGTGGACATCAATGGCGGAGACAAAACGAACGTCGTTTACTGGGTGAAACAGGCCGCGCCCAACGGTGCCGTGTGGGTCAACGACGAGCGGACAGAGATCAGCGGCGCGTTGGCGGTGACGTTTCCGATGTATTCCCACGACCACACGATCGTGGAGGCGGACATGGTCTTCAACGGCGTCGATTATCGATGGTTTACCGACCATAACAACTCGTTTTCCGCCGACAAATTTGTCGAGGCGGCTGCGCTGCATGAGTTTGGCCACTTCATCGGGTTGCAGCATTCGCCGCTGGGGGTGGCGACGATGTTTTCGCGAATCACCGCCGGCGTGGGCCTGGCTGTAGGGTTGCTAAAAGATGAGGTTGCGGCCGCGCAGACGCTATACGGCAAACCGGCCGCCTTGGCCGAACTCGGGTCGATCGTCGGCAAAGTGACGATGGGGCGTGGTTTGGTCTTCGGGGCGGTGGTGCTGGCCGAGGGTGTGCACGGAAACATCATTCAATCGACCGTTAGCGAGCGCAACGGGCGGTACGAATTGACTGCGCTTCCGCCGGCAACCTATCGATTACGCGTGGCCCCGTTGAATTCGCCGGACGCGAAGCCGCGTCCGCTGGTTCGGGACATGGACATTTCGATCGAGCACCAGGGCGCCGAGACGAATTTCCAGCCGACCGGCTATAAGCAGGTTGTTGTAGGCGTTGGCAAATCGACGACTTTGGATTTTGCGGTCGAGAAGGGCGCCGCGCCATTTTACGTCTCGGCGGTGAGGCCACCCACGATGAAGCAAAACCTGTTTGAGTTGGCGTTCGAACCATTCGCGCTCGAGCGCACCGGCAAAAAACAAACGATCGGCATCTATTCGCCCACCCTGCCGATGGGCGGTGCGACGCTGCGGTTGACTGGAGACGGGGTGACCCACGGCGAAACGACATTCGCCCCGGATGTGTTTGACGATTATAGACTGATCTCGGTGGAAGTGACCGTGGCGAAGAATGCTACGCCTGGGGTGCGGAGCATGTACGTGCAAAAAGGAAACGACGTGGCCTACATCAATGGGTTTGTCGAGATCATTTCCGGCGTTCAGGATTACAACTTCGATGGATTGGATGATAGTTGGCAAAGGGAACAGTTCGCTGTTTTTTCCAGCGCCGAGGCGCACGCGGACGCCGATCCGGACGCCGATGGCTACAACAATCGCGAGGAGTTTTTGACCGGGAAAAACCCGACCGACGCCGGCTCATTTCCGCTGCTGGAAATCGGCAGCATCATTGTTGACGAACAAGGCACGACTATCCAGTGGAGTAGTGTGCCCGACAAGCGCTATCAGGTCTGGAGCAAGCCGGATGTCGCCAACGCCAAGTGGCACAAGGTGGGGGAGCCGATTGTCGCCACGCGGTCGTTCACATTTTTTATCGATCCGGCTGAGCGGGAGGAGTTTCAGTTTTACCGCGTGCAGGTATTGCTCTAGCCGAAAAACCGTTTTAAAAAACAGCCGGTGTGAGAGCCCTTGGCCTTGGCAATCTCGGCCGGTGTGCCTTGGGCGATGATTTGGCCGCCCGCTTCGCCGCCCTCGGGGCCGAGGTCGATCACCCAGTCTGCGGCGGCGATGAGGTCGAGGTTGTGCTCGATGACCAGCACAGTGTGGCCACCTTCGACCAGGCGTTGCAGCACTTCGACCAGGCGGCGCACATCGGCCATATGCAGGCCGATCGTTGGCTCCTCGAGGAGGAAGAGGTTCTTTTTGGCGTCGGCCTTGAGGCGGGCAGCGTTGTTACTGAGGCCGCTCAGCAGGTGGGTGACGAGCCTGACGCGCTGGGCTTCGCCGCCACTGAGAGTGGGGCTGGTCTGGCCGAGTTTGAGATAGCCGAGGCCGGTGTCACGGAGCGCCTTAAGCGGCCGAAAAATTTTTGGTATTGCCCCGAAAAAACCGGCTGCCTCATTTACGCTTAACTCGAGCACCTCGGCGATTGTTTTGGCGTTGTAAACGATGTCCAGCACCTCCGGGCTGTAGCGGCTGCCCTCGCAGGTGTCGCACGTCATGAAGGCGGGCGGCAGGAAGTTCATCTCAAGTTTTACGATGCCTGCGCCCTTGCATTCGGGGCAGCGGCCCTGCGGGCTGTTGAAGGAAAACCGTGCCGGGCCGAAGCCGCGCATGCGGGCCTCCGGCACCTGTGCGAACAGTTGGCGGATGGTGTTGAAAAAGCCGACATACGTTGCCGGCACAGAGCGAGGGGTGCGGCCAATCGGCGACTGGTCCACCTCGTGCACGGCTCTGATTTGCCCTATGCCTTCGATATTTTTTTTACGCCTGCTTTTCAGCTCCGCCTGCACGGCAGGCAGGATGCACTCGCGCACGAGCGTGCTTTTGCCGGAGCCGCTCACGCCGGTCACGGCCGTGAACCGCCCAAGCGGCACAGCGAGGGAGAGATTCTTCAAATTATTTTTGCGCAACCCGCGGAAGATGAGTGACGGCGTTTTGTTTTTCCGGCTGGCACCGCGCCGGGCCAGGGGCGGGGTGGTTGGGCGCGCCTGGCCAAGCGCTTGGCCGCGGGAGTGTTGGCCGGCCAACTCGGTTCCGGTCAGCGATTTTTTGTTTCTCAAAATCTGCTTAAGTGAACCGGCGGCAACAACCTGGCCACCCTCGATGCCGGCGCCTGGCCCGAGGTCGATGATGTAGTCGGCGCGCGCCATCGTGTCCTCGTCGTGCTCGACAACAACCACCGAGTTGCCCCGCGAGCGGAGTTGTTCGAGCGCGCCGAGCAGTTGATGGTTGTCTCGCGGGTGCAGGCCGATGGTCGGTTCGTCGAGCACGTACAGCACGTCGCTCAAGTTTGAGCCAAGCTGAGCAGCCAGGCGGATACGCTGGGCTTCGCCGCCGCTTAACGTGGTCACCGCGCGGCCAAGTTGCAGGTAGTCGAGGCCAACCTCGCACAGAAAACTCAGTCGCGAGGCGATCTCCGGCAGAATGTCGCGGGCAATCTCCGCGCCGCGTCCGCGCCACTTGAGTGCTGTGAACAGCTCGCCCGCCGACTCGACACTGGCTTGGGCGAAGACATCGATGGTTGGCTCGGCGCCGAACTTGCGCTTGGCTAAGCGCGGCAGCGGCAGTCGGACGGCTCGGGCGAGGGGAGCGAGCCGGGCGCCGTCGCAGTCGGTGCACAGCTCGCGGCTCTCCTCCTGCCAACTGAACCACGTTTCCTCGACCGACTCCTGTGCATCGCCGCGTTCGACGTCCGGAATGTAAAACGTCTCGCCGAAGCCCCGGCAAGTCGGGCACCAGCCGCGGGCGGAATTGTAGCTGAAATCCTTCGGATCGAGCGGCGCGAACGACCGGCCGCAGCCGCCGCACGCGTTGCTCGTCGAGTGAACCGTCTCGCCGCCGGAGTTGTCGACGGCGAAGAGTGTGCCTTGGCCAACGGCGAGGCATTCGGCGATCAACCCGGCGGCGTTTTGGGCGCCGCGTTTTTTAAGCCGGCCGACAACCGCCTCGACATCGTGTTCGCTGTAGCGGTCGAGCCGCAGCGGCTCGGCGGTCGGGAGGAACTTGCCGTCGGCCCGCACCTGTTCATAGCCCTGCCGCGCGGCCCATTCGCCGACGTCAGTGTGGAAACCCTTGCGATTCCTAATGCGCGGGGCGAGCAGCATGAGGTCACCTCGTTTTTTGGCCTGTGTTTTCAGGCTGCCGACGAGTGAGTCGAGGGTCTGTGCCTGCACCGGCAACTGGCAATCGGGGCAGTGAATGACTCCGAGCTTGGTGTAAAGCAGCCGGATGAAATGGTAAATCTCGGTGACGGTGGCGACGGTGCTTTTGCCGCCGCCGCGAGAGATGCGCTGCTCGATGCTCACGGTGGGCGGCAGGCCGTGAACGGCGTCGACGTCGGGCCGCGGCATCTGCTCGACAAACTGTCGCGCGTAGGCGTTGAGCGAGTCGAGAAACCGGCGCTGGCCCTCGGAGAAAAGGATGTCAAACGCGAGCGTGCTTTTGCCGGAACCGCTGACGCCGGTAACGACGACGAGCTTGTTGCGCGGGATGCGGACGGAGAGGTTGCGGAGGTTGTGTTCGCGCGCGCCCTCGACGGAGATCCAGCGGGAGTCAGCCGGCTTTTTGCTCCGCGCGGCCACGGTTTACATGCGGTCGGTCGTCTCGAGGCCAAGCGTCTCGAGGCCGGTCTTGAGCACTTGGCCGGTGAGGTCGCAGAGGGCGAGTCGCTGCGTGCGGATTTCGCCCTCGGCTTGGAGCACTGGGCAGTTCTCGTAAAACGAGCCGAAGTGGCCGGCCAGTTCGTAGAGGTAGTTGCAGAGGTAATTCGGGCGGCACTCGTCGACGACCTGCTCGAGCACGAGGCCGAAGTGCAACAGGTGCTTGGCCAGCGTGAGTTCCTCCGCTTGGCCAAGCGCGAACGACTCGGGACGTGTCAGTGACTCGTTGCCGAGCTTGCGGAAGATGCTGCGGATGCGCGTGAAGGCGTAAAGCAGGTACGGCGCGGTGTTGCCGACGAGCGCCAGCATGGTGTCCCAGCTAAACACGTAGTCGCTCTGGCGGTTGCCGGAGAGGTCGGCGTACTTGATCGCGCCAAGGCCGACGACGCGGGCGATGTCGTGCCGTTCCTCCCCGGGCAGGTTGGGGTTTTTTTCGCTGACGACATCGAAGGCGCGCTGCTCGGCCTCGTCAAGCAGGCCGGAGAGCCGGATAATCTCCCCGCTGCGCGTCTTGAACGGCTTGCCATCCTCGCCGAGGATCGCGCCGAACCAGACGTGGTTTAGCTTCATCCCGTGGCCCGGTTTCCAATGATTGTACAGCTCGAAGAGTTGTTGAAAGTGCAGTTGCTGCCGGCCGTCGGTGACATAGATGACCTCGCTTGGCTGCCAACTGTCTTGGCGGTGCTCGAGTGTGGCGAGATCGGTCGTGGTGTAGTTGGCTGCGCCGTCGCTTTTTTGGACGATGGCCGGATGTTTTTTGAGTGACTTGTGGTCGTTGAAAAAGACGACCTGCGCGCCTTCGCTTTCCTCGGCGATGCCTTGTGCGACGAGATCATCGACGACTTCCTTGAGGCGGTCGTTGTAAAAACTTTCGCCCAGCGTCTCGTCAAACCCGACGCCGAGACGGCCGTAAATCTCGTCGAACTGGTGCCGCGAGAGACCAATCATTTCGTGCCAAATGGCAAGGTTTTCGGCGTCGCCGTCCTGTAGCTTCACCAGTTCCTCACGGGCGCGAGCGAGCACGGTTTCGTCTCCGTCGCACGCGGTGTTGACGAGCTTGTAAAGGCGCTCCATCTCGGCGAGGGCGTCTTGGCCAAGCGCATCTTTGTCGACGTGTTCCTTCCAGCCGACGAGCAGTTTGCCGAACTGCGTGCCCCAGTCGCCGATGTGGTTGTCAGTGACGACCTTGTGCCCGAGCAGCCGAAACACCCTGGCCAAGGCGTAGCCGAGTATGGTAGAGCGGATGTGCCCGACGTGCATCGGCTTGGCCACGTTGGGCGACGAGTAGTCGATGACGATCGTGCGCGGTTCGGCGGCGGTGCGGTAAAACAGATGCTCCCCGCGGGTCGCACTGACGAGGGTATCGGAGAGGGCGGCGGTTTTGAGCCGAAAATTCAGAAAACCCGGCCCGGCGATCTCGACCGGTTCGCAGAAGTCGGTGACGTCGAGTTGCTCGACAACTTTAGCGGCGAGTTCGCGCGGGTTGAGCCGGTTGCGCTTGGCCAAGCCGATGAGGGCGTTGGTCTGGTAATCGCCGAATTTCGGCTCGGGGCAGGGTCGGACAAGGACGCTCGAGACATCGGCCTCCGGCATGAGTTCGAGGACCGCCCGGTGTAGTTTCTCCTGTAGGGCGAGATGGATCACGATTTGTGTCGCTTGGCCGAGTGGGCTATCGCCGGCTTGGCCGAAAGGGAAAATGGCACTGGCTTAGCTCTCTTGCGAGCTGCGGATAATCTGGTACATCTCCGCCGCGTCTTCGGCCTCCTCGAGTGACTTGCGGAATTCTTTCTTGTGCAGCACCTTCGCGATCTTTGCCAACGTGTGGAGGTGTTTCTGGA